>Ga0209614_1000006_pt1 | contig 191908 bp, 200 predicted proteins | sample BlaSprsedimmetaG_FD_185484 | JGI IMG/M metagenome (GOLD analysis project Ga0209614, IMG submission 185484) | Hot spring sediment bacterial and archeal communities from California, USA to study Microbial Dark Matter (Phase II) - Blank Spring... ... | reverse complement strand
ATTTGTTCGTCGATCCAAGTACCGGCTCTTTGGTTTTTGTAGGCATACATGATTCAAAGAGCCACCGTACCTTTGATCTTGCGGTCGATTTTTAATTCCGGCTTAAAATAGCATTTCTACAGAGCCGTGTTACCTTTTGTTTAAATTAACGTCCCATGATTATGGGATTAATCGGGAAAAAAAATGGATTGGTTTAGGCTTATGCAGGAACGTCTATGGTACCCTGAAGGATGACCTGCTCTGATCCGTCTTTGAAATCAGCCTTAACTACGTAGGTATTCAATTCACCTGCTGTCAGTGCAAGTGAAATTGAATCGCCTACCTCAGTTACTGTTGCATCACCTTCTACCACTGACGTCCAAGTGTGGATGACACCATCCTCGTCATCAACTTTAACTTGAACTACCTCAACCATTCCATTATCCGGTCCGCCTTGGTAGGTTACCACAAGGACGGGATCGCCAGCAGCGTTGGTCGAGACTTTGGCGGTCGCTGCCACGCTCTTCGTCGACTGTACATCTCCGGCCATGCCGAAGACAAACACCGCAATGACTGCGGCGAGGATGACGGTGATTGCCACCATCAGGATGACACCGATAACCGGTGAAACTGCCTCTTCGTTTTCATGGAAATTCATGTGTGTTCACCTCAAACCGGCGTCCTCGCTGGGGCCCCGGCTGCAATGACTTGCATAGTAACGGTTTTATTTGTGGTATTTAAGGGTTGTGAAGCGGTGCGGGATGGAAATGTTGTTGATTGAATTCATGGGATATGGGAAATATTTTTTCTATCCACCGGAATTATAAAACAATATTTCGTGTTCCCCTCTCTATTCTCCGGGTATTATATTGTGATAGTGAGCGAATCTTTTTATACTTGTTTTATGGATTATGCCCTGTGATAAACTGATATGATTATCGATAATGGTTAGCCACATTCCGCACCTTCATATGTGAGATGCTCGCGGGAGCGGGATGTGCGGGGGGGTGGTAGGGAGGGCCCGCGGGAGCGGCGAGGTGATCCGGGGCCGCCCGTGGGGGTCGTGCGGGCCGGCAGTATCCCCCGGGGCCCTGCGGGAGGCGGCGGGCCGCCGGAGGGTTCATCGCGGGCCCGCGGAGATCCCGGCGGTGGCTGCGGGGGGGGCTTGCGGGCGGCCATGCGACGGCCCCGCGGGTGTGGTGGGCGGGGTGCTTACCGGGCCTCGTCCTGCACCCGCACCTCCAGCAGGTCGCCCGCCTCCCGCACCTGTGCGCCGGGGGCCACGGCCTCGATGACGCCGGAGAGGAAGGGGATGGCGACGGCCCGCTGCTGGGCGCCGCCGGCGAGGAAGGTGCCGGTCTCCTTTTTGATCCGCAGCAGAGCCCCGGCATCGCCGCGGACCGCCTCGCACCAGATCCCCCCCATCAGAAAGAGGCTCTCCAGCACGCTCACCGCGTCCATGCCCGCCGGCATCCGCTCGCGGAACTGCCGTCCTTCCTCGGCCCCCAGCGCCCGGGCGGCCTTGCCGATCTCGACCATCACCAGGGGGTTGCGGTGCTCGACCAGGCGCTCCAGGATCGCCCCCGCAAGGTCGTGGGGCTGCCATGTGCGGGCGAGCTTGATCAGCTGCCAGTCCCGTGCAAACGATCCGCCGGCACGCATCGCTACCCTCGCAACACTGCGAAGTTCATCACGCCGATACCGAGGATCGCCAGGATCCGGGAGATGACCGCCGACCAGTAGGTGAGCGCCGCCGCAGGATCGGCGAGGGCGGCGATATCCGGGATCACGATGCCCACCACCAGCAGAAACAGCCCCGCCGTGAAGTACAGCAGCGTGGGCTGCCGGACCACCCGGTAGGCGTCGTAGATGAAGATGATCAGCGCCCCCCCGAGAAAGAGGGTGATGAGGGCCAGCACCTGCTGGATGAGTGCGAAATTCGTTTCCAGTACCATGATATTCCCCTAAAATTGCTCCTTGTAGCGTTTGACGGTGATAAAGGGCCGGATCTCGCGCACCCCGGCAAGCTCGCTCAGCGGGATCAGGATCTCCATCTTCAGCTGGGTGATCGTCTGCACCCGCGCCTTGGCGATAAAATCGCAGGGCTCCAGCGTCTCGTACACCTCCGAGATCAGGTAGAGGTCCGAGAGGAAGGCGGCGACCGCCTCCTTCTCCTCCGGGTCGGCCCGGATGGTGAGGAAGGTGACCAGGCTGTGCTCAAAATAGCTGGGGTTGATGGCGATGGTGAACTTCTCGATGATCCCCTGCTTCTTCAGCTTCTCGATGCGCTTGAACGCGGTGGAGGGGGCGACGCCGAGCTTCGTGCCCAGCTCCGCCATGGACATCCTGCCGTCCCGCTGCAGTTCGTCCAGAATCGCCCCGTCGATCTCGTCCATGGCCCCACCGTGAGTAGACAGGGAGATTTCGGGGGAACAGCACTTAAACCTGCCTTTTCGCACCGCACGGCGGGCCCGAAGGGCGGCGCTCCTGCCACGCCCCCGGGTGCGCCATCCGCACCCCGCTGCCGCTCACCGCCGCGCCTGCAAGGGCCGCCCCGATAAACTCCTTCGCCTCCCGCACCGCGGCGCCCGTATCCAGCCCCCGGGCGAGGAACGCGACGATGGCCGCCGCGAACGAGCACCCCGACCCGTGCACGTCGAAGGGCAGCCGCTCGCCCACGAGGTAAAGCGGCTCGCCGTCCTGCACGAACACGTCGACGGCCTTCCCCTCGAGGTGGCCCCCCTTGACCACCACCGATTGCGCCCCGAGGGCGGCGATCGCCTCCGCCGCCGCGACCATCGCCCGGGTGTCGGCGAGCGGGGTGATCCCGCTCAAAATCTCCGCCTCCCGCAGGTTGGGGGTGACCACCGCCGCCCGGGGGACGAGCACCTCGACGAGATCGGCGACCGCCCCCTCCTCGAGCAGGGCGTGCCCGCTCGTCGAGACCATCACCGGGTCGAGCACCAGCGGCGCATCGCGGGGGAGGGTCTCGGCGACGGCGCCGATGATCGCCGCGTTCGCGAGCATCCCCGTCTTCCACGCGGCGATGGGGAAATCGTCGATCACCGCGTCCATCTGCGCCCGCACCGCCGCCGGGGACAGCGTCCAGCTCCCGGCCACCCCCTTCGTGTTCTGGGCGGTGACGGCGGTCACCGCCGAGCACCCCCAGACCCCAAGGGCGGCGAAGGTCTTCAGGTCCGCCTGGATCCCGGCGCCGCCGCCGGAATCCGATCCGGCGACGGTGCAGGCGAAGGGCATCGCGGGGGCTTCCATGCCTGAACTGTAGGCACTGCCCGGGTTTGAAAGTTTCCCGGACCGCCCGGGCGGGTGATTTATGCCCGCCGCCGCCAAAGATTCCTGTACCTATGGACGTAGAGGAATTTGCACGGCGGCACCGGGCGGCGGGGGCGACCGACGAGGAGATCGTCGACCGCCTCGAAGCGCGCATCCGCGAGTACAAGGACGTCTCCCGTGCGTATGCCCGTGCGTTTGCACGCGCCGTCGCGGAGGAGGTGCGCACCTCCTCCGGCCTGACGGGCGATCTCTTCACCTATGACCCGGCCGGCGTCTCCATGGGCGCGTTCGGCGTCGGCTCCCGCGGCGCGGGGGACTTCTTCGCCCACCGCCAGCTCATCCCCATCATCGGCAGCACGGGCGCCGACGTCGGGGTGGACGAGATGGACGACGCCGGCGCGGTCCGGGGCGACGGGAAATTCATCATCTGCACCGTGGATGGCATGCACTCCCGGCTCTCGGACTTCCCCTTCCTCGCCGGCTTCCACGTCACGCGGGCGACGCTGCGCGACGTCTACGTCATGGGGGCGACGCCCGTCGCCCTCCTCTCCGACATCCACGTGGGCGACGACGGCGACGTGGCCAAGGTCTTCGACTACACCGCCGGGGTGGCCGCGGTCAGTGAGGCGATGGGCGTGCCCCTTGTCACCGGCTCCACCCTGCGCATCGGTGGCGACATGGTGATCGGGGGCCGGATGACCGGGTGCGTGGGGGCCGTCGGCGTGGCCGACCACCTCACCGCCAGGAAATCGATCGCCCCCGGCGACGTCCTGCTCATGACCGAGGGGGCGGGCGGCGGCACCATCGCCACCGCGGCCATCTACTCCGGGTTCCCCGACGTCGTGGAAAAGACCATCAACCTCGCGTTCCTGCGGGCGAGCGAGGCCCTGCTCGCAAGCGACGTCCTTCCCGAGATCCACGCCATGACCGACGTCACCAACGGCGGGCTGCGGGGCGACGTCTACGAGATGGCCGAGACCGCCGGCTGCCGCATCGTGGTCGACGAGGCGCCCCTGCGCAGCCTCGTCCAGCCCGACGTGCTGGCGATGCTCGACGCGCTCGAGATCGACTACCTCGGGGTCTCCCTCGACGCCCTCCTCGTGGTGGCGCCCCCGGGCGCCGCGGAGCGGGTGATCGAGGCGGTCGCTTCGGCGGGCGTGGCCATGAAGGAGATCGGCTCCGCGGAAGCCGGGCCCGCGGACTCCGTGCTGGTCGTGGACGGCGAGGCGCGCGACTTCCTGCCGAAGTTTCGGGAGTCCGCCTACACCCCGGTCAAGAAGGTCGTCGATACCGGGAAGGCCGATTTCGAGGCGATGAAGGAGAAGGTGGCCCGCGCCGCACGGTCGGCGGCGGACAAGAAGGAACGCGTGCTGCAACGGCTGGGCGGGCGGCGCTAGTCCGGCTTTTTCGCGCTGACGCAGAGATTGTAGGCGAGGTGGGGGAGGCGCTCCTCCACGAACGGCTCCACTTTTCTGGCGATCGCGAACACCGGATCGTGGAGGTCCTGGTGCGCGAACGAGCACCGCCGCACCCCGACATCCACAAAGCCGATCGAGGCGAACAGGGCGGCGATCTCGCCGGTGCGGTAGTAATGCTCCCCGAAGTCCGCCATGCCGACGCGGCGGGCGCGGACCTTCTCGCCCACCCGGTAGATGACCGGCACGAGGGCGGTCAGCAGGTTCCTGCCCAGCGTGCAGACGGCGATGGTCCCCCCCGGCTTCAGCACCCGGAAGGACTCCGCGAGCATCGCCTCCGGCCGCTGGAGGTAGCTGAAGGCGAGGATGCTGGCGACCGCATCGAAGGTCGCGTCCCGGAAGGGAAGCTGCTCCGCGGTGCCGACCGAGACCGTGCACGCCGGGCAGCGCTGCCGGGCGCGGGCGATCATCCCCCTGCTGATATCGAGGCCCACGGCGTCGCCGCCCGAGGCGCAGTAGCGCACCATAAAAAGCCCGGTCCCGCACCCGAGGTCGAGGAGCAGCCCGCCTCGCGGCAGGTCATCGAGCACCAGATCGCAGACGTGGTCGTAGTAGATCCTCCCGCGGTCGGTGGCGTAGTGGCGGTCGTAGACCTCCGCCACCTCGTCGTAGTGGCGCTGCACCTTCTTCAGGAAAATACCTCCCGTACGATGCGCGCGAGCAGGGCGTCGATCTGCAGGAATTCGTTGCCTGCGTGCCCGAGCAGGGAATCGGTCTCGGCGAGGGCGATCGCGATGCGGGCATCGTTGTACTCGCGGCCGGCGACCGTGCGCAGCTCCCGGACCACCTCGCGGCCGCTGAGCCCGTAGTCGACCATCAGGGACTGGACGAGCGCCGTCGCCTTCTCGAGCTGCCGCTCCCGGAGGGCGGCGAACGCCGCCGTGGAGACGGTGAGGGTCTCCGAGTCCGAGATCTCCGCGATATCCACCTCGCCGCCCCGCGTGGCGTGGAGCTGCAGGAGCATGACGGCCTTGCGCAGGTCGCCTTTCGCCGCGTGCTCGATCAGCTCGAGGTCGTCGGGGGCGACCCGGTCCCGGCCGACCCCCTCCGCACGCATGATGGCCTGCAGCCGGCCGTGGATTGCGTCGGCGGCGAGCGGTGCGAAAAAGAGGGGGAGGCAGCGGGAGGTGATGGCGGGGATGATGGCGCTCGGGTTCGTCGTGCAGAAGATAAACCGGCAGGTGGCGGAATACCGCTCCATGATCCGGCGCAGCGCCTGCTGGGCGTCGAAGGTCAGGCGGTCGGCGCTCTCGATCACCATCAGCTTGAAATCGGCGTCGAGGGGGCGGATGGACGCGTACCACCGGATGATGTACTTGACGTTGTTGATCAGGGACGCGTCCTTCTGGAAGATGTGGGAGTAGCGTTCGTCCTGCTCGAGGTAGGCCTTGCCCTGTGAAAAGAGGTCCGCGGCGGAGAGCACGGTGGTGTTCTCCTGCCAGGAGTCCCCGTAGAGCGCCCGCGCCATGCACTCGATGCTCGCGCTCTTTCCCGTGCCGTGGGGGCCGAACACGATCATGTGGGGGACATTCTTCTGCGCGGCAAACGAGGCGAGGTGGCGGACCACCGTCTCCTGGTCGACGATGGCGTCGAAGGTCTTCGGGCGGTATGTCTCAATCCAGAGCATGGGCGATCCTCTCCTGTATGGCATCGAGGGCCTCCTGCAGGAGGCGCCGGTTGTCGTGGGCCGCGATCAGCGCCCCCGCCCGGCCGTCGTCCATGGCGGCGCACGCCGCGGTGATAGCGGGGAGTGCCCGGGTGAGTTCGTCCACGACGGTCAGCGTCGCCGCCCGGGCGGTCCGGGAGAGCGGGTTGAGGTCGATGGCGATCACGGTCTTCCCCATCGCCACCAGCGCCTCGCAGCGGTCGCCGTCCTCGAGGGGCACGAGCACCACGTCCGCCGCAACGATGCCCTCCCGCAGGCAGAGGGCGCGGTCGTGGGAGAGGGGCAGCAGGCGCTCGGCCTCGCCGTGCAGCACCGCCGCACCCGCCGCCGCCAGCAGGGCGGTGATCGCCTCCATGCGCTCCTCGGTGCGGTGGAAGAGGTTGACCTCCACCAGCGCCCCGCTCGCCCGCTGCAGGTCGGCGACCGCTCCGGCGGCGAGCGCCGCGGTGTTGCCGTTGACCGAGATCACCGGGTGCGCCGCGTGCATGAGCATCGCCGCGGCCGTCTCCTCGGCGCGGCGCGCGCTCGCCGTGGTGGCCTCCCCGAGCAGGTAGTCGAACGCCTCGCCCCGGCCGTGGGCGCCCAGCCCCTCGAGGGCCACGATCCCGGCGCGGGCGCACTCGGCGAGGCGCTCCCGCGCCACGAGCGAGCGGTAGCGGGGGTGGTCCGCGGGGATCATCCGCGCACCCCTGCTAACCGGACGCCGTGCGTCGCGCATGCCATCACGTAGACCTCCCCGTAGGGGGCGAGCGCCGCTGCGGCACGCTCCCCGAAGGCGAACACCCCCCTGCCCAGCATGGTCATGCTCGCCGGGACATCCTCCCGCTCGCAGGCCCGCAGCACCTCCTCGACCTCGTCCGTCACCAGCCCCGAGTCCCGCGCGAAGGCGCGGGAAAGGGCGAAGAAGTCCTCGATCCCGTCCGGGCACCGGCCCGGGTACGCGGCGTCGACGGCGCGCATCCGGGATGCCGAGCCGAGCACCGCCGAGGTCTCCAGCGGCCCGAAACTCACCGCCGCGATCGGCCCGCCGAGAGCGAGCACCCGCTCGATCGGGGCGTCGATGCCGGCCCCCGTCCTGCAGGCGACGCCCCCGCCGCGGCAGGCGGCGACGTCCCCGAGCCCGGTGCGGTGGACGATCTCCGCCTCATGGGCCAGCAGGGCGACCTCGCGCTCGTCCAGGTGCAGGTCGTAGAGGGCGTTGAGGGCGGTGAGAGTGGCGAGCAGCGCCGCAGCGCTCAGCCCGAACCCGGCGCTGATGGGCAGGCGGCACTCGGTGACCACCGATGCCGGGCACCCCAGCCGCTCCATCACGTAGGCCAGCGGCGCCGCGTCGCAGAACCGCTCCATGACCGATCCCGCAGCATCGACCCGCCGCGCCTCGACCGCCGGGCGGTCCGCCGCCGTCACCGCGGCGCACACCCCCTCGTCGATCACGATGCCCGCACCGATGCTGCCGGTCGTCGAGAGCGTCTCGCCCTCCTTCTGCCTGAAATACCCGGAAATATGCCCCGGGCAGAATGCTACTGCAGTTCTGACCATACTGCGGCTGCAACCTCCTCCTTGGTTCCTGTCACATCGCGGCGTCCCGCTGCGGAGAGGATCACGAACGCCCCCGCGTCCGCCCCCATCGCGTCGGGGGTGTTGACGACCACCAGCGCGGCGCCCGCGTCCAGCATCGATTGCGCCTTCGCCTCCCCGTCCCACCCGAGCTTGAAGGCGACGGTGCGCAGCCCCTCGCGCCCCGCCACCGCATCGATGAGCTTTGGGGAGGGGGCGAGCCGGAGCGTGACCGCCTGCCCGCTCGGGATCTTGCCCTCGGAGCGCTCGGGGACGAAGTCCGAGATCGCCGCGGCGCTCAGGTAGTAGTCGAAGTGCTCCGCATCGAGGAGCCCCATGACCGCCTCCCGCATCTCCACCGCCGTCTGCACGGCAACGTTCCGGACGCAGGGGATGGACCCCGCGTGCACCACCGTGACCTCGGCGCCGAGCCGGAACGCCTGCAGGGCCAGCTCCCGGCCCATCATGCCCGTCGACCGGGTGGTCAGCACGCGGACGTCGTCCACCGGCTCCCGGCACGCCCCGCTGGTGATGAGGACCTGTTTGCCGGCGAGGGGCATGCCCGAGGCCGCCCGCTCCACGTGCAGCACGATCTCCTCGATCGCGGCGATCTTCGCTTTCTGCTCCTCGATCCGGGGGTCGATGACCGTGACCCCCCACCGCCGGAGCGTCTCCAGGCACGCCGCAACGCCGGGGTGCCGGAACATCGAGTGATGCATCGCCGGGACGACGATCACCGGCATGCCCCGCCCGATGGCGGTGGTGGCAAACGTGGTGACCGGGGTGTCGTCGATGCCGTGCGCCATCTTGCAGAGGGTGTTGGCCGTGCAGGGCGCGATGAGCAGGACGTCCGCCTCGCCGGCGATGCCGCAGAAGGCGACGTGCTCCACCATCCCCGTGCACCGGGTGATGGCGGGGCGCCCCGTGGCGTAGGCGACCGCGTCGGGGTGCAGTATCCCCGCGGCGGCAGTGCTCATGACGCCCTGCACCGCCGCCCCCCGCCGCCGCAGGGCGTGGGCGAGGAGCACGGTCTCGACGGCGGCGATGCTCCCGGTGATGCCGAGCACCACGGTTCTCCCGTCCAGCGGTCCTGTTGTTTCTGTCATGAGAGGATCACGTCCTGCACCATGTGCCACCGGTGCGGCGCGTATTGCTTGATCCTGTATGCGCGAATATCCCATGAATACCCCGCATTCTCGATAAGGGTTTGGATACGATCGCCCGCCGGCCCGATGCTATGCACATGGAGCACGGTCCCGCGTTCGGCGTGGACGAGTGCCGGTCCGAGCATTGCGGGTGCGTCGAAGTGGCCCATGATGATGCGGTCGTAGGGCCCGTCGAGGAGGTCGCGGCAGTCGCCGCATTCGGCCCGCACCCGCCCCACAAGACTGTTTTCCCGGATGTTGTGCTCGAGATACTGAAACGCCGCGGGGTTCAGCTCCATCGCGTGCACCCGCGCCCCGGCGCGGGCCGCGGGCAGGGTGAAATAGCCGATGCCCGCGAACATATCCGCCACGCGTTCGGAAGGCCGGACCAGCGTCGCGATGCGCATCTTCTCCTCGCGATTGCCCTGCGCAAACATCACCGTCGCCGGGTCGAGCCGGTAGCGGATCCCCGCCTCGCGGTGGACGACCTCCCCGCACTCGCCCCAGAGCAGACGGGTGCGCGGGATGCGGAGCGCCCCCTCGAACCCCTCGACCAGCAGCACGCCCCGGGGCTGCCGCCACGCAACGAGCGCCTCCAGTTCCGCCGCGGACGGGGCGCCGCCGTGGACGAGGGCGATATCCCCGATCATCTGGTAGCCCGGGCCCCGGTAGGGCCTGCGGTCGGGTATCTCGGCGTCCGCGGCGAACCCCTCCCTGACGGGGACATGGCACACATCACCCTCGACGTAGGGCCGCCGCGCCCGGTCAGCCCACGCCTCGTCGAGCGCCGCTTCCAGCATATCGAGGGGGACGGTGCGCGTGCGCAACAGCGATCACCCGACCGGCACCAGGCGGTTGTGCTCCGCGTCCCTGAGCACCCGCACGTACGACCCCTCGGCGAGGTGCAGCCACGGGGAGGCGGCGACCTCGCGGGTGGTGTAGGTTGCCGGGTCGAGGATGCCGGCCACCGGGCCGTCGATGTAGGCGCAGAGGCAGTTCTCGGCATCCCTGACGTTGCCGATGGGGCGGTTGCTGCAGTCTTCCCTGACCGTCCGCATCGTCCCGTCCCTGAGATCGAAGATCCGCATCTGGTTCTTCTCCATATCCCGGATCTCGCAGTAGCGCTTGCCCATCAGGACGACATCACCCTTCTGGTAGCAGGGCAGGCGGATGGCGTAGGTGACCCGGTAGAGCTTCCTGCCGTCCCGCTCCCCCACCAGCTTGGGGTGGGTGGAGTACTTCCCGCCCAGCTCCTGCACGATCGAGCGGGAGACGAGATCGGCGAGGTGCTGGCTTCCCACGAAGATATCGAGACCGTCCCGGTGCTCGTCCACCTTGAGGACGAAGGCGAGACGGTCCCCCGACGCCTGCAGCTCCTCCTCCGACGCATCCGCAATGTGTGCGGCCTTTTCCAGTTCATAGACGTCGGGCTTCCGGTCCGCCGCCCGCACCTGCAGGACGGCCTCGTAGTAGCCCCCGCTGTACCTGCTGCAGCGGTCGCACTGCTCCTTCTTCCAGGCGATCTCGACCCTGCAGGTATCCTCCACCACAAGCCCGTAGAGCGTGCCCCGGACGGAGACCGCCGCCACGGTGCGGTTGGGGCTCGGCTCGTGGGTCTCGATGGCGATGGCGAGATCGGTGACGTCCTCGTGGACGTGGACGGCGCTCATGGCGAGCGCCGCCGAGAGGTCGGCGGGGTCCTGCTCGACATCGGTCCACGCCCCCGCCTGTTTGACGGAGCCGCAGCTCGGGCAGACCACCTGCGTGACCCGCGGCTCGCAGACAAGCCATTCCGTCGCATCCACCATGCACCGTGGGCAGAGCCCCTCCTCCGAGGGCGCTCCGCATTTCGGGCAGAAACTCTCTCTCATGCAAACGCTAGATCCGGAAAATCTGTGCGTGGGGTACATCGCTGATCCTGATACAGGTTTCGTAGGCGATCAGCCCCATATCGACGGCGATGGCGATGGTCCGTGCACCGATGAGGTTGGCGTTCTCTGCGTGGTGCAGCGCGTCCCGCACCTCCTCCTCCGTGGCGGGGGTGGAGCCGTAGAACTTCTCCGAGATGCACACCTCGAGGTCGCCCTCCGCGAGCGTCGTGTTGAGCAGCTCGCGGTCGCAGACTGCCACCACCTCGCCCGTGCCGGGGGCACGGTGAATCTTCAAAAACATTGTACCAGTATGCGACCTGCCTGATAAAAAAAGTGAACCCGGCGGCAGTCAGAGCGAAATATCGACCCCGTAGACACGGGAGGGGGTTTCGGCGTGGATGCGGAACACGTCGTCTTCGTCGAGCTCTCCCGCCTCGAAAAGCCTGCGGGTGAACCGGGGCACCGATTTGGGGCCGATGACCGCGCCGGGGCGGCGGTTCTCGTCCATGTAGTCGCTCTCCATCGTAAAGGCGCGCATCTCCCGCGCGAGGGCGGGGATGGCCTCGTGCTTTGCGATGAGGGAGGGGACGAGCGGCGTGTCCGGCGTGGCGAAGTGCTTGACCACCCGGCCGCGACCGATCCCCGCGGCGTCGGCCATCTCCGCCACATCGGCGCAGGGCCCGCTCTCGGCGTGGATCTGGACCGCACACCCTGTCTCGGCCCCGAGCGCCAGCGCGTGGGCGAGCACCCCGTTCGAGGCCACCCAGATCGCGTCGTCCACCGGGTAGTGGGGCCTGCCGCTCTTGATGGCGACGGCGCGCCCCTCCGCCACATACCCCGCGGCGAGATCGAGGGCGCCCCGCATCAGCGCCGCCGCGCCCCCAAGCTCCATCCGCGCCGAGAGCCGGGTAATCTCCGCCGGGTGCACGCCGAGGACGACGAACACGCACAGGCCCGCGGTGCGCACCTGCTCGGCGATGGCGATCGTCCGGTCGAACACCTCCCGGAAATCGCCGGCCTGCGAGGGCTCCACCCCGCACGACCACGAGGGCTTGGTCACCAGAAAGAGGTGGGTGCCGCCGGCACGCCGGAACTCCTTCGCCGCCTCGATCCCCCTCCCGTTGACCGGGTCGATATGGATATGGTCGTCGGTGATGGGGCTTTCAGGAAGGGTCATCGCACTCGAGAATTCGCATCATCGGGTAGTCGCCGTCCAGCTTCAGCGCCGCCCGGCAGGTGGCTTCCTGCACCTTCGTCACGATCTCCACATTGAACATCCGGCCGGCAAGCTCGCTGTACCCGAAGGTATTGGGGATCATCTGGTCGACATCGATCCGCACCACCACCTCCTCCACGAAGGGCTGGAGCGCGACCGCCTTTTCAATTGCTGTTTCCACGAACGGGGCGGTGCGGGGGGATATCGGGGTGCCCACCCACTGGTGGTAGAGGGCGCCGAGCTTGATACCCGCCTCGAATGCCGCCTCGATGGCATCCCTGCTCATGCACACCCGTTGGCTGCGCGGGGGAATCAATGCACTGGTCGGCGCCGTCAGCGGACGAGCAGCTTGATCAGCCCGCGGCGGGGCTCGAAGGCGATCCCCTCCCGCAGGAGATCCTCGATCCGCTTCTTCACGTCGTCGCGGGCGTGGCCTTCGTTGACCAGCGCCTCCATGACGTTCTCCACCTGTGCGGTGCCGCTCTCGTCGCCCACCTCGCGGATCACCTCCTTGATAGCCCGGATCAGGTCCCTGCTGCGCTTGGTGGTGCCCGACACCCACTTGTCGATATCGAAGCTCCCCGTCTCGGCGTCGTAGGCGACCTGCCGGAGGCAGGTATCCACGATGCGGATGACCCGCTCGGCGTCGCTCTGCTCGATGGTCTTCGCCAGGCGGATGCGGGCGCTCCCCTCGGCGAGGCGGACGAGCGCCTCCAGCTGGCGGGCGGTGACCGGCACGGGCTTGTTTGAGTCGGCGAGGTTGCGGAGGTTGAGGTAGTACTCGATGAGCGTCTCCTTGGCCTCCTCGGAGAGCATGGGGAAGCTGTTGCGCTTGGCGTAGGCGATGTACTTGCGGAAGAGTTTCGGTTCGATCTCCGGCTGGACCGGGCTGAGCTCCCGCTGGATGTACTCGTCGTCGACGCCCTCGATGGGGTGCTTCCGGTGGTGCTGGATGAGCTCGCCCACGCGGTGCGACTTCAGGATATGCTCCCCGATGGCCCGGTCGAGCGCCGGGTTCGGCTTATCGGTGAGAATGAAGACGAGGTCGAAGCGCGAGAGCAGCGATGGCGGCATGTTGATCTGCTCGGCGATGGGGGCGTACTCGTCGAACCTGCCGAGTTTCGGGTTGGCGGCGCCGAGGAGTGCGCAGCGGGACCGGAGGGTCGCCGTGATCCCGGCCTTGGCGACGGAGATGGACTGCTGCTCCATCGCCTCGTGGAGGGCGCTGCGGTCCTCCTTGGCCATCTTGTCCATCTCGTCCACCGCGGCGATGCCCATGTCGGCGAGCACCAGCGCCCCCGCCTCGAGCGTCCACCGGCCGTCCCCGAACTCGTCCTTGACCGCCGTGGCCGTCAGCCCCGCGGAGGTGGAGGACTTCCCGCTCGTGTAGATGCCGCGGGGGGAGAGCTTGATCACGTACCGCAGGATCTGGCTCTTGGCGATACCGGGGTCGCCCACGAGCAGCATGTGGATGTCGCCCCGGAGGTGGCTGCCGTCCGGCATCTCCTTCGGGATGCCGCCGAAGAGCACGATGGCGATCGCCTCTTTCACGTCGTCGTTGCCGTAGATGGTCGGGGCGATGGAGTGGCAGATCTTGTAGTAGAGCTCGGGGTCGGCAGCGAGTCCGAGGATGGCCTTCTCCTCCTCCTCGTCGATGGAGACCTCCTCGAACTCCTTCTCCGCGATCTCGATGGAGTTGCACTCGAGGTAGATGTCGAACAGCGTGCTCTTGTTGCCCTGGTTGACCCGCTGGATGGAGCGCAGGATGCCGTTGACCACCACGCGGTCGCCCGGCGCCACCATCCCGGTGAGGTCGTCGGTCACGTCCACGTCGAGCGTCTGGGGCTGCTCCCCGCCCCGCAGCCCTTCCGGGGACTCCTGGATGCGCAATTTCTGCGTGTCGACGAAGGTGGAGAGTTTGGGCACCAGCTCCATCTTCGTCTGGCGTTCGCACTGGGTGCAGGGCCGGTAGGGCTCCTGGAATTTCCCGTAGTGCTGTGCGTAGGTGGGGGTGAGCGTCCCGCACTGGAGGCACCGGAACACGGCGCTGGTCAGGCGGGGGCGCACCTCGGTGGTCTTTCGCAGGATGCCCTCCACCGTGACGAAGGTGTTGATGTGGTGCGCCCGGATATCCCGTGCGGCAATCTTTTTCGGGAGGTTGTTGAAGCGGATATTGATCGCTTCCGCCTTCTCCTCCTCGTCCTTGCCAAAGATCAGGTTGTTCTGCTTGATGGCTTCCTTGACATCGTCGATGGTCTTTCCGGGCGTCCTGAGCAGTTCGTCGGCGAGGGTGAGCCCCGGTTTGCCCCACTTCTCCAGCTGCTTATAATCGATGGAGAGCGACCGCTTGTGGGGGTATTCGCGGGCGATCTCGCCCATCTGCTTGCGGTAAAACTTTTTGAGGAACTTGACCCAGTCCCCCACGCGGTCGGTTATCTCGACGTCTTCTGCCTCTGCCACGCGTTTTTCACCATTGATTTTATTGATTGTTGCGGTGCGCATGCGCGCTCAGCACGCACTGTGCGAGCATGGCCTCCATCTGGATGTCGCTCGACGCCCCCTCGCTGAGGCGGAAATCGGCCTCCCCGAGGTGGCTGATGATGGCCACCTTGACCTTCCGGTCCATGGGGTGGTTGACCGCGGCCCGGTAGATCTGGTTGATCAGCTCGGTGGGGGCGAGCCCCCGCTCGCGGGTGAGCCGGTGGAGCACGCCTTCGGCGCCCTCGAAGTCCCCTGCAAGGATGATGTCCACGAGCTCGGCGATCTCTTCGGGGCGTGCGGTGGAGGTGATCTCGTAGATCATGGCCCCGGTGATCGCGGGGCTGATGATCGCAGCCCCCTGCAGGGCGTTGATGGCCTTGCGCATGTCCCCCTGCGCGATGTAGACGATGGCCCGCATCGCTTCCTCGCTCACCTCGAGGCCTTCGTTGCCGGCGATGCGGCGCACCTCCTCCTTGACGGCCTCATCCTCGAGGGGCTTGAAGCGGTAGATGGCGCACCTGCTCTGGATCGGGTCGATGATCTTCGACGAATAGTTGCACGAGAGGATGAACCGGCAGTTCTGGGCGAAGTTCTCCATGGTGCGGCGCAGCGCCGCCTGCGCGTCCGGGGTGAGCGCATCGGCCTCGTCCAAAAAGAGGATCTTGAACGCCGCCCCGCCGAGCGCCGACGTCCTGGCGAACTGCTTGATCTGGTTGCGCACCACGTCGATCCCCCGCTCGTCGGATGCGTTCAATTCCCGGAAATTCATCTGCCACGTATCCCCGAAAAATTCCCGGGCGAGGGCGACCGCCGCGGTGGTCTTGCCGATCCCTGCGGGCCCGGTGAACAGCAGGTGGGGCAGGCTCCCGCTGTTCACGTAACTCTGCAGGCGACGGACGATCTCCTTCTGTCCCACCATATCTGCCAGTTGAACCGGGCGGTACTTCTCGATCCAGATGGTGTGGGTATCATCCATGTACTCAACCTTTGGCACCTACATCAATAAGTGTATCAATAAGCCTGCCTCGCGGGGGGTGAAGGTGTGCGGGCATCGCTGCCCCATCACCTACCCTTTTTGGGTGGCACGACGAATAGAAGCGCATATCTTCAGAGCCGGTGCGCCGGCACGGGAGACCAGATCATGCAGGCGGCGACGCGGGTATTTGCAGGCGAACTCATGCATCAGGGGTCGGCGGTCGTGGAAGACGGTGCCGGAGCGATGGTGCGCACCCCCTCCGGGGCCCGGTGCGGGCGGGTGTTCCTCGTGGGGGCGTGCACGGAGGTGCGCGAGCAGTCCGGCCGCATCGAGGCGAGGATCGCCGATCCCACGGGTGCGTTCGTGATCACCGCGTACCGGGACCAGCCTGTGGTCTACGACCGGCTGCGCGGCATCACCCCGCCTGCCTTCGTGGCGGCGACCTGCGCGGTCAGGGTACGCCCCGCATCCCCGGCGCCCGCGTTCTCCCTCGTCCCCGAGAGCGTCGCCCCGGCCTCGCGCGACTCGCGCGACCTCTGGGTGCTGGTGACGGCGGAGCACACGCTCGATCGCCTCGAAGCGGTCGCCCGCCGGGCCCCCGCACCGCCGGACTTCGTCGCCGGGCTCGCAGCCATGGTCCGGGCGGCGCTCGAGACCGTGCAGCCGGCAGGCGTGGCCCCGGCAGCCGTCGACCCCCGGCAGATGATCCTCGCCATCCTCGGAACGGCAAGCGGCCCGCGGGGGATGCCGGTGGACGCCCTCGTCGAAGCGGGCCTCCGGTGCGGGCTTGCGGAGGAAGCCGTCCGCCGGATCGTCGATGAGCTGCGTGCCGAGGGCGACTGCTACGCGCCCACGACCGGATACCTGAAACTGCTGTAGCCGTGCCATGAACCCCGTATTTCTCCCCGAAGGCCCTGCGCTTGTCGTGGAGGGGCGGCTGCGCGTCCTCGTCGTTGCCGACCTCCATTTCGGCGCCGAAGCCGAGTTCGCCCGCCGGGGAGTGCACATCCCCAGCAACAGCGCCGGCCGCATGGAGCGGGTGCGCTCCTGCGTCGAGGCCGCGGACCCCGACCTCCTCCTGCTGCTCGGCGACGTCAAGCACAGCATCCCCTTCACCAACCGGCAGGAACTGCGGGAACTGCCCGCCATCCTCGCGGCGCTCCGGCGCCTCGCCGAACTCCGGGTGGCGCCGGGCAACCACGATGCGGGGCTGGAGCGGTTTTTGGCCGACGACGAGCTGCTGCCGAAAGACGGGGCGGTCATCGACGGCACCGGCTACCTGCACGGGCATACCGCCCCGGCAGCCTCTCTCGAAGGCCGCCTGCTCGTCGTGGGCCACCACCACCCGGTCGTCCACCTCCACGACGACGTGGGGTGCGCCCTGCGGGCGCAGCCCGCCTACCTGCTCGCCGAGATCGACGGCGCCTGCTTTGCGTGCGGGGCATCAACCGCCCCGACGCGGGCCCTCTTCGTGCCGGCATTCTTCGAACTGGCGGGAGGCCTCGACGTCACCACGATCCGGGCGAGCAGGATGAGCCCCCTCTCCCGCTGCATCCGGGAGGAGGGTGCAGAGGTATTTCTCAGCGATGGAACCTATATCGACAGCCTCGAAGGCCTCAAACGGACCGCCGGTGAGAGCCCGGCTCGATGAGCGGGTGCGCGGGGTCATCGCCCGCCGGGGGTTTTCCGACCTCTCCGAAGCGCAGGAGCAGGCCATCCCCCCCATCCTCGAGGGCCGCCACCTCCTCCTCATCGCCCCGACGGGCACCGGCAAGACCGAGAGCGCCATGATCCCGGTCTTCAACGCCCTGCTCTCCGCCGATGGGGCGGGGATCAAGGCGCTCTACATCACCCCGCTGCGCGCCCTCAACCGGGACATCCTCGCCCGCCTGCAGTGGTGGTGCGGCGAGCTCGGGATCCGCGTCGGCGTCCGGCACGGCGACACCCCCCAGAACGAGCGGCGGAAACAGGCGCTCAACCCGCCCGATCTGCTCATCACCACGCCCGAGACCCTGCAGGCGATGTTCATGGGCAGGAGGCTGCGCGAGCACCTGCGCACCGTGCGCCACGTGATCGTCGACGAGGTCCACGAACTGGCGAGGAGCAAACGCGGCGCCCAGCTCTCGGTAGCCCTCGAGCGCCTCGCCGTGCACGCCGGGGAGTTCCAGCGGATCGCCCTCTCCGCCACCGTGGGCAACCCCGGTACCGTCGCCCGGTTCCTCTGCGGCGACCGGCCGCATGCACTGGTGCACATCCCGGTCGCCCCGCACCTCGAGATCGCCGTCGAGTTTGCCGGCGAGGAGTTCGCCGGGCAGGTGAAAACCGTCGCGACCAGGCTCGACCGCCACCCCTCGACGCTGCTCTTCGTCAACACCCGCGTCACCGCCGAGGCGCTCGGCCACCAGCTCTACGGGCGGGGCGACGTGGAGGTGCACCACGGCTCGCTCTCCAAAGAGGTGCGCATCGACGCCGAGGAGCGGTTCAAACGGCACGAGCTCTCCACCCTCATCTGCACCTCGTCGATGGAGCTCGGCATCGACATCGGCCACGTGGAGCACGTCCTGCAGTTCGGATCGCCCCGCGAGGTCGCCCGGCTCGTGCAGCGGGTGGGGCGCGCCGGGCACCGGATCGATGCGGTATCGAAGGGCACCATCCTCTGCACCGGCTTCGACGACCTCGCCGAGTCCCTCGTCATCGCCCGCAAAGCGAAGGCGAACGAGTGCGAGGAGGTCGTCCTCCAGCACCATGCCGCGGACGTCCTCGCCAACCAGGTGGCGGCCATGGCGGTGGAGTACGGCGAACTCCCCCTCGCGGCCGCCCGGGACATCGTCGAGCGGTCCGCCTGTTTCGCGGCATGCGGCGTCCTGCTCGACGAGGTGTGCCGGCAGATGGCCGTGCACCGCCTGATCCGCTTCGACGGCGAGCGGATCGTCCGCACGGGGCGCAGCCGTGTCTACCTCGCCGCCAACCTCTCGATGATCCACGACGAGCGGAAAATGACCGTCTTCGACATCGTAGCGAGGCGCACGGTGGGAACGCTCGATGAATCGTTCGTCGTCGCGTGGATCCACACCGGGGCGGTCTTCATCACCAAGGGCCAGCAGTGGCGGGTGCTGGACATCGAGGAGGGCGGCAGGATCATGGTGGAGCAGGCGAAGAACGCCCGCGGCGAGCTCCCCTCGTGGGAGGGCGAGCAGATACCTGTGCCCTTCTCCGTGGCAGAGGAGGTCGGGGCCCTGCGCCGGACGCGCGATCCCGGCCCCTACCAGGCGGATGCCGCCGCCCGTGCCTACCTCGCGGGCATGGTCGGGCGGATCGACGCGGAGGGCCTCCCCCTCCCCACCGACCGGCAGATCACCGTCGAGCAGGCCGACGAAGGGGTGGTGGTCAACCTCTGCGCCGGGCACAAGGCCAACGAAGCGCTCGCGCGGGTGGTCTCCAGTTTGATCTCGGCGCGGTCCGGCTCCTCGGTGGGCATCGAGGTCGGGGCCTACCGCATCTTCTTCCGGCTGCCCCCCACCCTCGGCGCCCACGACGTCGCCGACGTAATCGCGTCGCTCGAACCCGACCACCTCGGACCGCTGCTCACCCTCTCCCTCAAGCGCACGGCGCTGCTCAAGTGGAAGCTCGTGCAGGTCGCCAAGAAGTTCGGGGCGATCGATGCGGATGCGGACTCCACCCACATCAGCATGCACCGCCTCATCGATCTCTTCGAGAATACGGTCATCCAGCGCGAGGCACTCCGGGAGCTCTTCTGCGACGCCATGGACGTCGCCGGGGCGGCGGCCGTCGTCCGGGACCTCCGGGAGGGCAGGCGCACGCTCGTCACGGGGAGGCTCAGCATTCTCGGCAGGGAAGGGCTTTTTTCCTCAAAAGACCTCGTGCCGCCCCCGGCATACGACCAGGCGGTCATCGGGACCCTGAAGCGCCGCCTTGCCCGCGACCACGTCGTCCTCTGCTGCATGCACTGCCGGGCATGGAAGATGAAGACCACGGTGGAGCGGGTGCCCGACGTGCCCGAGTGCCCCGTCTGCGGGGCGCGGCTGATCGCCGCCGTCAAGCTGTGGGAGGAGGGAGCTATCGCCGCCGTCAAAAAGAAGACAAAAAACGAAGAAGAGCGCGCCGCCGAGCAGCGGATGCTCAGGAACGCCAATATCGTGCTCTCGAGCGGGAAGAAGGCGGTCATTGCGCTTGCGGCACGCGGGGTCGGCCCCGAGATCGCCTCGCGCATCCTCGGCACCTTCGCCGAAGGGGACGCATTCTACACGGAAATCCTGAAGGCCGAGCGCAATTACGTCCGCACCCACCGGTTCTGGTAGGGAAACAGAGGGTGCGGATCCGCCCTACATGATGTGTTCGAGCCGGTCTTCGAGGACATCGAGGCCGCGCCTGATATCCTCCATGTTTTTTCCGCCGGTGAGAATGATCTTGCCGGATGAGAAGAGCAGTGCAACGATCTTGGGGTTGTCGAGGCGGTAGACCAGTCCCGGGAACTGTTCGGGTTCGTACTCGATGTTTTCCAGGTTGAGGGTCATGACCACCTTGTTGAGGTTGATATATTTGCCGATATCGTACGAGCAGACAATATTGGTGATTTTCACCTGCGGGACATCGTAGGTGTCCATGCCCGACTCTTTGAGCGCCTGGACCACAATATTCAGGCCCTTCTGCAGGTCGTCACGGTTCCGCAGTCCGGTGAGGACGATTTTTCCCGAAGAAAAGATGAGCGACGCCATTTTCGGGTTCTCGATCCGGAACACCGCGCCCGGAAACCGCTTGGTATTGAGTTCACAGTTTTCGATTTTCTGGGAAACCTCTTCGAGGTTGATGGCATCCGCAATGACCCCGGAAGCGACGATATTTTCAATTTTCAATGAGGCATAGCTCTTTTCAACCATCGAAGTATGTGTTCTGCGTTGCAAACGATAATACTAACTGCGAACCTTTATGATGCCGAAAAAACCCTTGAATTCTCAATTTTCCCTGCCATGATCTTTTATGGTTTCCCTCCCGTACATAAGAAGGGAACTATGGTGGACACCGAGCACAACCTGCTGGATTATGAAGAGGCGAATGCCCACTTTTCAATCGAGATCCCTGAGTACTACAACTTCGGCTACGACGTCATCGACGCGTGGGCGAGAAAGGACCGCAACAAGCTGGCCATGATCTGGGTCAACCAGGAGGGGGTGGAGAAGAAATATTCCTTCCGCGATATGATGAACCTCTCCAATTCCGCGGCGAACATCCTGCTCAAGTACGGGATCAAGAAAGGCGACCGCGTGCTGATCATGCTCCCCCGGATCCCCGAATGGTGGATCTTCGTCATCGCCCTGATCAAGCTGGGTGCGGTCTTCTGCCCCTGCCCGACGATGCTGACCCCCCACGACATCAAGTACCGGGTCAACGCGGGCAAATTCAGGATGATCATCACCGATCTGGAAAACGCGGACAAGGTCGAGGAGATCTGCAGCGCATGCCCCTCCCTGACCGCGCGGGTCCTCGCCGACGGGGAGCTGCCGGGGTGGGCCAGTTTCCCGTGGGAACTCCTCTACCCCGCACCGGTCTCGCACCGCTCGGTGAGCATGCCGGTGGAGAAGAAGACGAAATCGACCGACCCCATGCTCATCTACTTCACCTCCGGCACCACCGGCGAGGCCAAGATGGTGCTCCACGACCAGAGCTACCCGCTGGGCCATATCGTCACCGCCCGGTTCTGGCAGGACGTGCGCAGCACCGATCTGCACTTCACCTTCTCGGATACGGGCTGGGCGAAGTGCGCGTGGGGCAAGATCTTCGGGCAGTGGATCGAGGGCGCCTGCCTGTTCGTCTACGATGTGCGGGGCAAGTTCAAGGCGACCGAGATCCTGCCGCTGCTGGACAAATACGAGGTGACAACGTTCTGTGCGCCCCCGACGGTCTACCGCATGCTCATCCTCGCCGACCTCTCCCGGTTCGACCTCGCCGAGCTCCGGCACTGCTGCAGCGCGGGCGAACCCCTCAACCCCGAGGTCATCCGCGTCTGGAAGGAGGGGACCGGCCTTCCCATCTACGAGGGCTACGGGCAGACCGAGACCGCCTGCGCCATCGCCGCCTTTCCCTGCATGCCGACCAGACCCGGCTCGATGGGCAAACCCTCGCCCGGGTGGCGCGTGGAACTGCACGACGAGGAGGGCAAACCGGTCGGGAACCACGAGGAGGGGAGGATCGCTATCACCCTCGACCCCCGGCCCCCCGGCCTGTTCGTCAAATACCTCGACAACGAGGCGGCGAACGCGGAGTCGTTCGTGAACGGCTACTACTACACCGGCGACAAGGCATACCGTGACGAGGACGGTTATTACTGGTTCGTGGGACGGGACGACGACGTGATCAAGGCGAGCGGCTACCGCATCGGCCCGTTCGAGGTGGAGAGCGCCCTGCTCGAGCACCCCGCGGTGCAGGAGTCCGCGGTGGTGGGCTCCCCCGACCTGATCCGGGGGATGATCGTCAAGGCCTTCGTGGTGCTCAACGAGGGCTACGAGCCGGGCGAGGACCTGGTCAAGGAGCTGCAGACCTACGTCAAGCATATCACCGCCCCCTACAAGTACCCCCGGGCCATCGAGTTCGTCGACGACCTGCCAAAAACCCTCTCCGGCAAGATCAAGCGCAACGTCCTGCGGGAAATGGAGCTGAAAAAGAGCGAAAGTATCGAGTGAACCCGCCCTCGCCGCCGTCCGCCCAGCCCGGCAGCGCCGATCTTTTTTTTGCACCGCCATCCCTCCCCCCGCATCGCGCGCGCCGCCACCGGTGCACCGCGGACGCACTCCCACCACCACGGGGCAGCACCCCACGCTCCAGCGTCCCGCAATTGTGGTGCGGTGGCGGATCCAAACCCTAATGTGGTGCACCACACAACCCTATGGTATGGTGCGATACTCCGTCACGATGGACGAAGAATTAACCCGGCAGATCGACAGCCTGTGCAGCACGAAGGGAATATCACGCTCCGAGTGGATCGGCGACGTCTGTTCCCGGTACCTGGACAACGGGGCGCACCCGGGAGCGAAACCGGAGATCTATCGTGACAAATCCATTTTTGAACAGGATGAAAAGACCATCCACAATATGCTCGATTACGACGAAACCTACCGGAATTTTTCCATTAAAGTGCCCGAATATTTCAATTTCGGGTTCGACGTGATCGACGCCTGGGCGAAAAAGGACCGCAACAAGCTGGCCATGATCTGGGTGAACCAGAAGGGCGAGGAGAAGAAGTTCACCTTCCGCGAGCTCTCGCTGCTCTCGAACCAGATCGTGAACATGTTCATCAAGTACAACATCAACAAGGGCGACCGCGTCCTGATCATGCTCCCGAGGGTCCCGGAATGGTGGACCTTCACCATTGCCCTGATCAAGATGGGAGCGGTGTACTGCCCGGCGCCGACCATGCTCACCCCGAAAGACCTCAAGTACCGCATCGACACCGCCGATATCAAGATGGTGATCACCGACGCTGAAAACGCCCCCAAAGTGGACGAGATCTTCGACGAGTGCCCCTCGCTGGTGAGCAGGATGGTCATCGACGACCGCCTCGACAACTGGATCAGCTATCCGGTCGAACTCGACTACCCCGCCCCCGTCTCCTCGAAGATCGCCAACCTCCCCGGCCTGAAGCACACCAAGGCGACCGATCCGCTGGTCATCTTCTTCACCTCCGGCACCACCGGCGAGGCCAAGATGGTGCTCCACGACCATGGCTATCCGCTGGGCCACATCATCACCGCCCGGTTCTGGCACGACGTGCGCAGCACCGATCTGCACTTCACCCTCTCCGACACCGGGTGGGCCAAGAGCGCCTGGGGCAAGCTCTACGGGCAGTGGATCGAGGGCGCCTGCATCTTCGTCTATGACATCCGGGGCAAGTTCAATGCAACCGAGATCCTGCCCCTCATCGAGAAATACGGCATCACCACCTTCTGCGCCCCGCCGACCATCTACCGGCTGCTCATTTTAGCCGATCTCGACAAGTTCGACTTCAACGCCCTGCGCCACTGCGTCTCCGCGGGCGAGCCGCTCAACCCCGAGGTCATCCACGCCTGGAAAGAGGCGACGGGGCTGACCCTTTACGAGGGCTACGGGCAGACCGAGACCGTGCTCTGCCTGGGCACGTTCCCCTGCATGGAGCCGAGGCACGGGTCGATGGGCAAACCCTCGCCGGGCTGGAAGGTGGGGCTCCTCGACGAGAACGCCAACCCCGTGGGCCCGCACGAGGAGGGGGTCATCGCCATCGCCCTTGACCCGCGCCCGGTGGGGCTCATGAAGGAATACCTTGACAACGATGAGGAGAACCGCCATGTCTTCGTGGGCGATTGGTACTACACCGGCGACAAGGCCTACAAGGACGAGGACGGCTACTTCTGGTTCGTGGGCCGGGACGACGACGTGATCAAGGCAAGCGGCTATCGTATCGGCCCGTTCGAGGTGGAGAGCGCCCTCATCGAGCACCCCGCGGTGCAGGAGGCGGCGGTGGTGGGATCCCCCGACGTCATCCGCGGCCTGATCGTCAAGGCCTACGTGATCCTCGCACCCGGGTACACACCCTCCGACAGCCTCGTCAAGGAGCTGCAGCACCACGTCAAGAAGGTCACCGCACCGTACAAGTACCCCCGGGCCATCGAGTTCGTCGACGAGCTGCCCAAGACCATCTCCGGCAAGATCCGGAGAAATGTACTGCGGGAGCGGGAGCTGGAGAAATTCCAGAACGAAAAGGAGTCCGGCCCCGCAGCCCAATAAGTACTTTTATTTTCTTTTAAAGAAAACTAGGTAAGGCGCGAGGGTTGCCGAGCCAGGTCAAAGGCGCTGGGTTCAGGGCCCAGTCTCGTAGGAGTTCGAGCGTTCGAATCGCTCCCCTCGCATGGTCTGTTTTTTTCGACGTAGATTTTCAGGAAGCAATCTTCCTCTTCTGCTGTTCTTCAGTACGAGAGTACGCCCGGACCGTGGTTTGGTGTATGATGCAGGGCGATAAGCGCGGCTCCCATCACATTCTCACGTATCGATGGCAGCGACGATCCGGCTTCGACCGGAGACAAAGGCCCGCCTGGATGCCGTGAAGGTGCACCCGCGGGAGGGCGATGGCGATGCCCTCAACCGCCTTCCGGACGCGGCATCACGACCCGGGGCCGCTGAGCGAAGAATCCCTCAGTACGATCGAGGAAGGGTTCGCCGGCATTCGTGCCGGGCGCCACCGCCCGGTCGGCGGGGGAAATTATTTCAATGCTGCTAAATAGCTGCGTTTCCTCCTTTTGATTACGATATGAAGCCTGAAGCCCTGTTCGGGAAGGCCGCCCTGTGTGTCTGGTGCATCGCCATCGCCGCGGTGCTCATCCCTGCCGTAGCGGCAGCAGCAGGAGAAAGCGGCGCCACGGCGTGCGAGTGCGATGGCTGCGAGGTGACCGTCACCCTGAAGGTGGCCTTCGCCGGCGCGGACTGGGACTACATCGACCGCTTTGCAGACGGGGTGCGGGAGGAGTGGAACGGGGATGCGTCCAGCCCCTCCACCTGCGGCGAGTGCCGATGCCCGTTTCAGGTGAAGGTGCTGACCGAAAAGGTGGACTGCTGCGGCGGTGCACCGGCAGGCTACCACTGCATCGAGGTGACGACGTATGCGGAGAAGCCGCCTTTCAGCGCGAACGAGAGCGTCATCGAGAAGGTGCGGAAGGGGGAGATCGACGAGAAGACCTCCGACCTTGTCACCCGGCACCGGGGCTACCTGCAGCCGCCGGGCGTGAGCACCGGCGATCCCCTGCGGGGCTGGTGGTCCGATATCATGGGCACGCCGGTCGGCGGGCAGAAAGCGCTGGACTTCGCCCACGAGGCGGGGCACATGATGGGGCTCGACGACGGTGCCGGGGGGATCATGGACCCCTCCGGGGTGACGGGCCCCGGTGCCGGGGTAACCCCGGCCAACATCGATGCGGTGGTGGCGCCCCTCTGCGGCGGGAACGCCTGCCCGGATCGCTGCTGTTGCGGCAACGGGCAGATCGATGCCGGGAAGGCTGAAGCGTGCGATCCCCTGCACAGCCCCTCCGGCTGCGATGCGGGGACCTCCTGCTGCCCCGTCTGTTGCAACTGCTTTGCGCCCCGGTGCACTGCCTCCTGCGGAGAGTATGCGAGCGGGGAAGCGTGCGCAAAGGACTGTGACGGGCCCGATGAGGTCTGTGCCTACAACTATCACACCGGCTGCTGGGATTGCGTGGGGCACTGGGCACGGGACGGCGTGGTTCACTATGCAGGGACCCGAAAAAGCCTTTTGAAAGCGAATGAATCGGAGTTCCACCCGAAACCCGTGGCGCTGGAGTCCTCACTCCGTGGCATGGAAACAGATCCCTCTCTGGCCCGGCTGTTTGCCCACGAACGCATCGTCATCACTGCAGGCGATGAATCCTGGCATGCGGTCACGGCGGGAGGGCGGATCGTCGAATTCGGTGCAGGCCCGCTGGACGACCCGACCGTCAGGATGCACTGCGACCAGGCGACCGCCGAGCTGCTGGAATGCGGGGAGATCGATTTCTGGACGGCGTTCGACGAAGGCCTCATCGAGTGGGAGGGTGTCGGGCTACTCAATCGGGTGAAGTTCGGAATAACCCGGATATTGATGGATAGATTCGGGTTCTGACCCTTGCTCGCGGAGCACACCCGGGTTGCGAGGTGCTGTCGTCACCGCACCCGTCTATCGTCCCGTACAGGACCTCTCCTCCCCTCGCCCTCTGCAGGAATTGCCGGCCGCACCAGCACCCCCATGGTGGTCGCCGGCATCATGTGGCGGCGGTCTTCGTCTTCATGTTCTTCGGGACGACCATGCTCACCATGGAGATCGGAACGGATCCCTCCCCCGACTCCTCGATCGCTCCGTGCCCGGCCCCATGACGGAACCATGAACACCGTGATGGCATTCTCCATGGTCGGTATGGAAAACGACGTCGCCTTCCCCTTCGTCGGGCAGGTCCGGATGGATAGTGCATGGATGGCGCCGCCCGCCGGCACTCCCGCAACCCCGATCGGCCATCTTGCCGCCCCCGTTTCAGGGCGATTCCGGGACGGGCAGCCTGCACGCGCACCACCCGATGGTGAGCGCCATCGTCGCGGTCGCCGCGGCGCTCACCGCGAATGCCGCCCCGAACCCGGCCAGCTGGGCCACGAGGCCGGCGAAGAAGGGCATCAGTGCGAGCCCCGCGTAGGTTGAGGTGTTGAAGAGCCCCATGGCCGCACCCTGCGGGAGACGTGTCTCGGCGAGAAACACGAGCTGGGCATTGATCGCAAAGCCCGAAAGCCCCCCTATAGTGGCGAACATCAGGAACACGGCGAGGGTGCTCATCGACGGGGCGAAAAAGCTGCCCAGCACCGCCGCACCCATCACGACCGCCGCGATGCGGATGGTGGGAACCGGCCGGTTCATGAAAGCGGGGGCGATGAGCGAGGTGACGATGGTCGCCGTGTGCATGGTGCCAATCTGGATGCTGAGCACCGCCGCGCTTTCCCCGGTGAACTCAGGATACAGTGCGGTGACCACGCCGGTCACCCCCACGAGCACCACGGCCGAGAGGTACAGCCACAGGTAGTCCTTCACCATATGGGCGACATCCCCCGTCATCTGCTGCGGTGCACCCCCGTCTCCCCTGAGGAACAGGCTCAATAGAAACGAGACAAAGGAGATGGCGGTAAAGAGCATCACCCCGCCGGTGATCCCGACGGTCTGCTCGAGCCAGCCGGTGCCGAGCAGCCCGACGACGAGCCCGAGGTTGAGCGCACCGATAAAATAGCCGGAAAGACGCTTGTGGTCGGGGCGTGAGTTCACCCACGAGAGCGCCGACGCCACGAAGAGCCCTCCCCCGATCCCTTCGAGCCCCCGTGCAAAAAAGACCGGGAGCGCGCCTGGAAAGAGGACGATCAAAATCCCGCTTACCCAGGTGCACAGCAGCCCCGTCTTGACGAGCGGCATCCTGCCGATGCGGTCGCTGAGCACCCCCGCCGGCAGCACGGTGAGAAATGAACCCACAAAATAGGCGGAATAGATCGCCGACTGCAGCCATACCTCCGCTTCGGCAAACGCGGGGAGGACCGGGACGATGGCGTTCGATAACGCCATGACCGAAAACACCCCGAGCAGGAGGGCGAGGCGCTGCTTCATCTAGACCATTCTGTATGTTTCGAGGTTCATGGGGGAATGGGTTTCGATATGGTATTTCTTGTAGAGGGAGCTCGCAAGGTCGATGGCCTTGTTCTCGTCCCCGTGAATGGTGAAGATCTTCTCGGGCCGCGGCTGGATATGGGCGATATAGTTCATCAGCTGGCGGCGGTCCGAGTGGCCCGAGAACCCGTCAACGGTCACGATATCGAGGTTGATGACGATGCTCTCCCGGCGCCCCGTGGGTATCTCGCGCCACCCCTTCTGGATACGCCGCCCCATGGTCCCGTCCGCCTGGTAGCCGACGAAGACCAGCGTGTTGCGTTCGTCGGGGGCGAGCGTCCGCAGGTACTCCATCACCGGGCCGCCGTTGAGCATGCCGCTGGTGGTGATGATGACGCAGGGCTCGCCGCCGATGACGTCCTCCCGCACCGAGGGTGAATCGACCTGCACGAAGCAGTCCGCGAGGAACGGGTTCATCCCCTCGCGGAAGATCTGCGTCCGCAGGTCGCTGTTTAAGTACTCGGGGTAGGTGGTGTGGATGGCGGTCGCCTCCTTGATCATCCCGTCGAGGTAGATCTTCACCTTCGGGATCTTTTCGAGGCGTATACCCTCTTCGATCGCGAGCATCGTCTCCTGTGACCGGCCCACGGCGAATGCGGGGATGATCACCTTGCCGCCCCGCTTGATCGTCGTGGAGATGACGTTGTAGAGCTTCTCCTCGGCGTCCTTTCGTGCGGGCTGGAAGTCGTGCGACCCGCCGTAGGTGCTCTCCATGAAGATCGCCTCGAGCCGCGGGAACTGGACGGTTGCCGGCCCGAACAGGCGGGTCTTGCCGTAGTTGAAGTCCCCGGTAAACGCGATATTGTAGAGCCCCTCGCCGATGTGGAAGTGGGCGATGGCCGAACCGAGGATATGCCCCGCATTATGCAGCGTCAGCTTCATGTCGGGGGCGATGTCGGTGACGCTCCCGTAATTGAGGGTGATCGAGTGCTTGATAAACGTCCTGACCTCGTTCGAGGAATACGGCACCTGACCCGTCTCTTTGTTGACCACGTCGAGGTAATCGAGCTGGAGCATCGAGGCGAGGTCCCGCGTCGCCGGGGTGCTGTAGATCGGGCCTTCATACCCGTACTTGAACAGCAGGGGCACGAGCGCGCAGTGATCGAGGTGGGCGTGGGTGATCACCACGGCGTCCAGCGTCGTGAGCGGGTAGATCTCGGGGACGTACAGGTAAGGGTAGCCGTTGGTGTTGCTCGGCTTCTCCCCGCAGTCGATGAGCACCTTGCTCTCCGGGGTGCTGAGCAGGAACGCCGCCCTGCCGACTTCGCGGCAGCAGCCGAGGGTCGTCACCCTGACCCACTGGTCTTTGGCGGTGGCATCCCGGTGAATGCGCCTGCCGATCTGGCGCAGGAATGTTTTTCTCTCGTCTTTGACGGATCGGAGGAACTGGCGCACCTGCTTGACGGTGGCGCTCTCGATGGGCGGAGTGCGCACCACCTTGGGCGTCCACCCGATCTCCTTGGTGATATCGCGGAGCGTGACGCCGTTTTTCCCGATGACCACGCCGGGCTTTTCCGCTTCGATGAGCACCTCGCCTGTTTCCGGGTCGAAGAACAAGTCGCTGATCCCGGCGTTGTCGGGCACCACGGCCCGGATCTTGCCCGCGACCTGTTCGGGGTCTTCGAGAATATTCGGGCGCACCACGATGCGTTTTCTCAGGTCACGCGCGAGCACCCGGATCAGGTCCGCCTGATCGGCGAACTTTTTCGTATCGTCTGTATAGATGACCAGTTCGGGCCCCTCGAATTCCACTTCGGACACCGTAATCCCGGCGGGGACCTTATTATTGATCTTTTCTTTCAGCTCTTCAAGCCGTTCTTCAATCAGCATTAAAATCGTCCTAAAAAAAGTTAGTTTGCAGCTTCCGGGGCGTTCCTGCTGAGCCCCGGAAGCTTTTTCTCTTCGTATTTTTCCTGCGTGATCACCACAACGTTGATGTTTTCTCCCGATCCCACGTCGCGGCGCATCGCGGAGCGCAATGACCTGACCGCAAGATCGACCGCTTCCTCCTCGCTCATCCCCGGGCGATAGCCGTCCTCGAGCAGCCCGTAGGCGATCGGCGATCCCGACCCGGTGGCGACGATATCGTCTTCCCGGGACGCCCCGCCCAGGGCATCGACCGAGTAGACGCTCGGCCCCCTGTCGTCGACGCCGCCCACGAGGAGCTGCACGTAGTAGGGATAGTAGCGGTTCTGGTTCAGGTAGTTGCTCAGGAGCGTGGACACCGCGCCCACCGACATCAGTTTGGCCCGCCGGATCTCGTACAGGCTCGCCTCCACCTGGATGATCCGTGCGAGCTGCTGGGCATCACCGACGCCGCCTGCAATGGTCATGCCGATACGGGGTGCAATCTTGTAGACCTTCTTGGCCGTTTTGCTAGCCACGAGATTTCCCATGGTTGCCCGTTTCTCGGTGGCGAGGACGACACCGCCATTGAACACGATACCAATAGTGGTCGTCCCCTTCATAATTTCATGAGGGAGTTCAGGCATTCAAAAAACCTCCTACCGTTAATTACGCCATGAAAGGTGACAAAAGCGTTTCAGACTATACAATGATTTTATCTGGCATAAATGTATGGTTGCCCCCCAAATGGGGGAATTCCGGTCAATGGTTCCGGATCAGGTGGCTGGAGGCATCGAGGACACCGCCCACCATGACCGATTCCGGAATGAGCACTTTGATCAGTTCACGGTCAAAGAGCATGGCAACCAGCCGCTTGTCGCCGTTGACGACCGGCAGCTGGTCGACCCGTGACCGCTTCATTTTCAGTGCGCAGACGCTGATCTCGGCGTTGAGCGGCACGGAGATGACGTCGCTGACCATGACCATCTTCACCGGTTTGTCCGGCAGCTGGATCCGTGAAATCCCGTAGGATATGGTGTGCATGTCCCTGATGCTCTCCCACGTCCACTCGTCATCGTCCGTCCCGTTGGAAAAATCGGAGACCTGCACCGAGTCCTCGATGCACGACGCCCGGATAAGGTCACGTTCGGAGATGATGCCCACCAGCTGCCCCTCGTCATTGAGGATAGGGATGGCATCGAACCCCGAGGTCTCCATGATCCTCCCCACGAGCGGCAGCGGCGTCTCCTCCCAGAGCGCGAACGTCGGCCGCACATAGCGGGTTTTGATCTCTTCCCTGATCTTCATCTGCGAGATGGCATTGACGAGATCGGCGGTGCTGATGATCCCCACCAGTTTGCCCTCGGAGACCACCGGAAGGCGCCTGACATTGTGTTTCGTCATCAGAATTGCCGCATCTTTGATATGCGCATTCGGGGTGATCGAGATCGGGTCGGGGGTCATCAGCAGCCCGAGCTGCGTCTCCTCGGACTTGGCGAGGAGATCCTTTCGGGTAATGATTCCCACCAGCTTTTCCTCTTTGAGTACCGGGACACCGCTGATGCCGGTTCGCTTCAGTATTCTCAGGACATCCTCGCGGTTTCCCGGTATTTCTACGCACACGACGTCGTCGGTCATAAAGTCGCGAACAAGTTTTGTTTCTATGATCTCACCACCAGGGTCGTTATGGAACTATGGCGCACCACGTACGTGGTCACGCTGCCTATCAGGAGGCGGTCAATATTGCTCTTCCCGTGCGAGCCGAGTACGATAAGGTCGGCGTTCATGCCTTCGGCCTGTTTCAGTATCTCGTTGCCCGCATGGCCATGCGTGATATGCGTGTGCAGGTCGATGCCTGCATCCGAGGCGGTGGTCCGGCATTCCTCAAGCGTGTCCGTCCCCTCGTTTTCAAGGAGGCTGTAGATGACCTCGAGCGTATTGTCGACAGGGATTGAGGACAGCATACCGGTTTCGATGACATATATCGCGTGGAGCTCGGCGCTCCATTTGGTAGCTTCATCGATCGCCACCCCGAGTGCCTTTTTGCTCACTTCCGAGCCATCAACGGCGACAAGGATCTTATTGAACATCGGTCAGCTCCAAAAATAAGTCTTCATTATCATTTCGTTGCCGGGTTTAAAATAGTTCTTATAATATTACACGAATTTACCCGTTTTACCACTGTGGTGCATACATCATGACTGAAATGATAATTGTTGCGCATCGGATCGAGAAGGAAAAAATTGGCCGGACACCCTTCCTCAATAAAGAAAGGGGCACAGAACAGCTCTGATCCCGATACCGCCATTGTCATGATTTCGTTTGCGGAAATTCGGTAGACCAGCGATGTAAACGCCATTTCCCGGAACATATCGGGCTGCACGAACATGGCGTTGTCGGTGCCCAGAACCACCCTGCATCCACGCGCGAGCATGCGCGCCAGCGGGGGGTGGTAGGCGCCGGCGGCGATCCCGAGCGTCCAGTTCGACCGGGGGCAGACGGCGATGGGGATCCCCATCTCCGCTATCCTGCGCAGCTGCCGGTCGTCGGCGTGGGTGCAGTGGATGATCAGGTCAGGTTCGAGGGCGAGGGCGGCGTCGATGTCATGCGGGTCTTTTTCGCCGGCATGGATGGCGACGGGCAGTCCCAGCGCCCGCGCCCGCTCCACCGCCGCCTCGACGTGCACACCCTCCCGGACGCTGCTGATCCCGAGCCCGTCGGCGACCGTCTCGCCCCCCTCTCGCCCGAAGATGATCGCCCGGCAGGGTGCGCCCTCCAGCGCCTGCCGGAGTGCATGCACCCCCTCGACCCCCCCTTCCCGGAAATCCGCAAACCCCGCCGTGCCGGCCTGCACCATGGAGGCAACGGTGCTCTGCATCGCACGCACGAGGTCGTCCTGTGGTGCGGCGCGAAGGAGACGGTGTTTCAACCCGTCCGGCGGTGCGACCAGTTCGGCGAGCGATCCGGCCACCGGCATGTCCATGGCGATGGTATCGGCAATGTGCGTGTGCGCATTGAAAAAGCAGGGCAGGATCCAGCAGTCGTTTTGTGCTGCAACCTCCTCGATCGCCCGGACGGTGCCCGCCTCCACGGTGATCTCGACGCACCGCTCCTCGAGCTCTCTTCCCACCAGCGCCCTGCCGCGGAACGAAACGGCGTCCGACATGGTCGTCTCTGCCTTTGATTTATATATGCAGAATGCAAATAGTTAATCATGGCGAAAAAGAGTGGCGGAAGGCTGGTTTCCTCCGCAGGTCTCGTGACCTATTATGATAGCGAGGACAAGCGCTCGTTTCACATATCACCGATATCGGTGCTGGTCGCAGGCGCAATTGTCGGCGGCATCACCATCGCGCTGAACTTCATCTACTGAATCCCTTTTTTGAGTGCGGCGCGGGTTATGTCCTCGTCCGCGGTGAAATACAGCTCATCGTGCCCGGTCCACGCAGGACAGTTTCGAAAGACCACCGCGGGCACGCCGCGGTTGCTCTCGCCCATGACGAAGTTCGCAAACCCGGCGATTTCGTCGACGACCGCTTCTTCGGTGATCTTGAGCACATGGCCGAACAGGTCGGTATCGCCGCGGTAATCCCGGATCGCCGGCGTCCCGCTCCACCCGATCGCGGTGCCCGTCTGCCCCCGCCGGAAAGATCGACCGCAGGTATCCGTGAGGATGACCCGCACATCGGCTCCCGTGATACCGAAAATCCGCTCGCGGATTTCCTGCGCGGCAGCCATGGGGTCCGGCGGGAGGAGGATGAGCAGCCCGTCCTCCACGTTGCTCTGGTCGACCCCCGCGCGCACGCCGACGTGGCCGCAGGCGAGCGTGGAGAGGACGAACGGCGCTTCCAGCAGGATATCCTCGGATTCGTCGAGCACCGCCTGGATGAACCTGGGGTCTTCACCGCACATCGCCCCGATGCGCGCTGCCCGCTCGCCGGGATCGATGGATGCGAGGGCGCGCGTATAGCCCTTCGCCTTGGAAAAGACTGACGAGGCGACGCAGAGGATATCGCCGTCATCGAACGCAACGCGGTCGCAGATGAGGGCCGGCAGGTCGTCGCCCTCCCGGATGAGGGGCAGTCCTTCCACCGGCGCAATTTCGATATGCATACTGCTATGGTCGGCGGTTGACCACAAAAAAGGCTGCATCCCGTTCCCGTGATGAGGCGGCGCATTCGGAAAAAGGGCGGGTGCGGCGCGGCCGCGTTCCATTGTTTTATGAGATCCCTCGCAGATACTGATAAGGAATTCATACAAGGTGATTGCGCAATGAAAATTGGAGTAGCAAGGGAAGGGAATATGGTCTCTGCGCATTTCGGACAGTGCGAGGGATTCGTGCTCTTCGACGTGGAAGACGGCAGGATCATCGCACGGGAGGAGATCCAGAACCCCGGTCACGCCCCCGGCGTGCTGCCCCAGCTGATGGCCGACAACAATGTTGATGTGGTGCTCGCCGGCGGCATGGGCCCGAAAGCCGTGGACAACTTCTGCATGCACGGGATCGAGGTCTACATCGGCGTTTCCGGCGAGATCGACCAGGCCGTCCGGGCCTTCCTCGACGGCACCCTCGAGCAGGGAAGCAACGTCTGCCACCATTAGGCGGGCCGCGCCGCACCAGGCACCCTTTTTCCCTCGCCGCACCATGCTCCCGCAGCGCATGCGGCATCCCGCGCCGCCGGCCGCCGAGGTGACGAAATCGGTCTTGGCGTCGATGCGCTTGACCCGCAGCGCATGCAGCATCCCGCGCCGCCGGCCGCGGTATCCGCCGTATACAAACATTATTTATCTTCGGCGGTGATGATCGCATGACGATGTATACGGTAATCCGGTGCCCGGGATGCCATACCTTTACCTACATCGACCGGTACCAGCACTGGAAGCTCTGCCATACCTGCGGGGAAGCGATCGACGTCTCGAAGGCGCCGGTGTATGTCGAGGTGGAGAGCCACCTCGATGCGGAGGAGATCGCCGATGAACTGGAGACCTACCTCCACAAAAGCGGGAAGGACGACCTCACGCGGGAGGAAAAAGAGCGGTTGCGCGCCGGGTATGCACGCCTGGTACGAAGCCGGATGTAACTACCAGAGTTTGCCGCATCCCGGGCAGACCATGGATATTTTTCTCCCGCAATGAGGGCACCAGATCTGGCCTTTCTGCGTCTGTGCCATGGGCCGCCCGCACTTTTTGCAGTACAGCGACGCTTCGTAACCGCAGGTATGTCGGATCATCAATCCATATATTTATAGTTTCTGATAAAAAGGGTTCCTTTTCCCCTGTTTGCGATATCGCCGGCAAACCGGGTGAAAACCTCGCCGCCCACCGTTTCTCTGCCAACGTTCCTGAACGTGGGGATCATGTCGTGCACGGTCCCGTGGACGTAACACGTCCCGCCGCTCATGTTGGCGCAGGCCCGCCACGTTTCGCCCATGATGGTCAGCACGCCGTCCTTCATGTCGACGCCGGCGAGGTCCCCCGCGTTGCCGTGGATGATCACGGTGCCGCCTGCCAGCGTTTCGGCGGCAAAGTCTCCCGCATCGCCGAGCACCTCAACGGTGCCCCCGCGCATCCCCCGCTTTTCCCCGCGGTAGCCGGCGCCGCAGTAATCGCCCGCGTTGCCGTGGCAGCGGATCGCACCCCCCCGCATCTCGCGGCCCAGCCATGCATCGGCGTTGCCGTCGATGACGATCTCACCCGCGCTCATGAAATTACCGCAGTGCATGCCGATATCGCCCGCGATATGGATGCGGCCCCCGTCCATGTACTCGCCGATGCGCTTGATGCGGGAACTGTCGCCGAGGATTTCGATCGCCACCTCGTCGACCGAGGCCGCCTCCCCCTCGATGGCGACGGAAAAGATCTCCTCCAGCGCAAGCTCCTTGTTGCCGCGATAGACGGTCAGGCCGTCGGCCCCCTCGAAGAAGGTGCGGGGCATGATCCCCTCGGCCTCGATGGGCAGATAGGGTTTGCGCCGCGGTTTGACCTCCAGCGTCACCTTCATAGCTTCGCCTCCGTCTCGATGCAGAGGTTGCGGTGGAGGTACTCCTCCTGCACGGGGTAGTTGCGCTTCCGCACGGTGTAGTACCGGTCGAAATTCAGGTTAAACTCAGGGTCGTCCTCCATGCTGTGGTTCTCGGAGATCTGCGGCTTCACCCAGATGGTGGTGTTCTCCCCGTCCACCGTGCACGTGCCCCGGCAGCAGACCACCCGGCCGCGCTTGATGGTGTAATCGGTCTGGGCAAAGGCCCTGATCACGTCCTGCGGCGCATTCGCAGGGTCGGTCGTGGTGATGTCGATGGGGTAGATGGCGATATCCGCATCCGCCCCCTCGCCGAGGTGGCCTTTGCCGACATCGACGAGCCCGAGGGCTTTCGCCGGCGCCGCGCGGGTCATGATGGCGATATCGTTCCATGTCAGCTCCCGGTCGAGGGCGGCAAGGGGCACATTGTGCTCGGTGCCGGGATGCACCGTTGCGAACACCTCGTTGCGGTAGCGTTTGCTCATCAGGAGCGCAATGATCTCGGGATACTTCACGAAGGGAGCCCCGTTCGGATTATCGGTGGCGAGGATGCACTGCCAGGGATTGTCGGTGAGCAGCGCCAGCTCGAGGCCGATGGCCCACATGATGGAGTTGACCAGGTTTTTGCGGCTGTAGTGGACCGGGATGATCCCCGATCCCGTCTCCAGCTCCACGTCGTGGTTGCTCCACTTGTTGTGGTAGAGGCGGTAGAGGTTGAACTCCATGGGGCCGTCGGCGGTCATGGTGGTGGTCTTGCCGAACATCACCTGCCCCATATCCATCACGATCTGGGGCTTGCTGTTGATCGATCGGCAGATCTCCTCGGACCGGGAGCAGATATCCCTCCAGCTCGACCCGCCGTAGGCGTGGAACTGGACGTGGGTGGCGTAGAGGCTCTGCCGTTTGTCATGTGCGTTCGGGACGAGGTCGAAGGTCTCCAGCGTGGTCTCGTAGTTGCCGGGCTTGCCGAGGCAGTTGCAGTGCAGGTGGACCGAGTGGGGGAGGTTGAGCATCTCGTTCGCCTCGATCATCGCGCTGATAATCTCGGCGGGGGTCACCTCGAAGTGCGGGACGGGGTCGCGGATGGACGAGACGTCTTTTCCCCACCCCCACGCCTCGGTGCCCCCGGGGTTCGTCAGCTTGATCGCAAAGCCCTTCACCGCGGCGAGCGTCCAGCCCACGATCGCCGCGACCCGCTTGTGGTCGCCCTCGTGGATCGCCTGCATGACCGGCCAGTTCCCGTCGAAGAGGGTGTTGGCCATCATATCCTGCAGGGGCGTGTAGGCGAACTCCTCGTGGGTGTGGCGCGCTTCGAGCGGCGCCATCGCCCCTTCGAGGGCGGTCGTGTAGCCCATCGCGCTGTAGCGGTAGCTCGTCCCGTAGGTGGTGGGCACGCTGTAGCCCGAGGTGGCGTGCATGTGGCCGCGCCGTGCGGTCCGTCCCGCACGCATGTCCTCCGGGCTCATGTAGCGCCCGAAGTTCACCTTCGTGCCGCAGATATGGGTATGCGATTCCACGCCGCCCGGCATGGTGAGGTTGCCGTTCGCGTCGATGACCTCCGCGCCGCTGCCCACGCTCTCAACGATCTTGCCGTCCCGCACCGCGATATCCATGATCTCCCCGCAGATGTCGTTGATGGGATCGATCACGCAGGCGTTGCGGATGAGCAGTTCAGTCATAGCCCGTCGCCTCCTTCATCCGTGCAAAGATGTCCCCCAACACCTCGCTGTCGCTGGGCAGGGTCGGCTCTATCACCTTTTTGACCCTGATGGGGACGCCGTCCATGCGGTACGCCGTTCCTTCGGCATCGATGCCGGAGACCGCAACCGGGATCTGGACGTTGGCGAAGGCGGTGGTCATGGTCGGCACCGGGTCGATGACCACGACCGGGATGTCCGCGAGGTGCTCGGCGCAGCCCCGCGGGAAGTGGGCCCCGGGATCGCTGCCGACGATCAGGCAGGCGTCGCATTCCTTGCGGGCGAGGATATCGATCGCCGACGTCTCGCCCGGGTTGTAGAACGCGATCCCCCGGCAGAAGTCGATGGCGTAGGGGTAGCCGGTCATCCAGGTGAATACCTCGTTGGAGCCGTAGACGTTCCAGTGCCCCCGCATGGGGGTGATGGTGAATTTCGTGTGGCGGGAGAGTTCGTCGACCAGTTCGATCGCATTGCGGATGTTTTTGTACTTGCCCTTCGTCATGGTCAGCCCGAGGCCGAAGAAGACGGCGCCGAATTTGGCGTCCTTGCACATCGCCACCATCCGCTCGAGCTGCGACCGGGACACCCCGGCGACGGACGCGGGCACCATGTCGCCCTTCCCCCGGACGATCGCCCGCAGCGCAGAGAGGACGGCGTAGTCCCCGCCCGGTTTGATCCTGACGAATTCGTCGGCGACCCGGGCGGTCTCCGTCTTCCGGACATCGACCACGATGACCTTGCGCTCCCGGAACGCGTTGTCGAGGAAGTAGCCGTCTGCATAGGTGGTATACCGGCTCATGTGGCGGGGGTGCGCCTCGAGAGGGTTGCACCCCCAGTAGATGACCACGTCGGCGCGGTTTTTCACCCTCCCGAGCGTGCAGCCCGGGTGGCCGACTTCCTGAATGGCGAGAATGGAGGGGCCGTGGCACACGGAGGTTGTGCTGTCGATGATGCCCCCGACGAGCTCGCACATGTGCACCCCGGTGCACTGCGCCTCCCCGTGCGTCCCGCTCCACCCGTAGAGGAGGGGCCGGTCGGCCTCGAGCAGCATATCGACAGTGTATCCGACGGCCTCCTCATAGCTGATCGTCTCCCAGCCGTCGCCGTTCCTCCTGATCGGGGATGAAAGCCTTTCTTTGCCCATGAACTTGGCGTTGCCGAGGGTGCAGCCGTTATCGACCCCGATGATCCTGTTGTTCTCGACGGTAATCTCGAGGTCATCGCACAGGCAGCCGCAGAACGGGCATACGACATCATAGTGTTTCATAACGCTTACCTCCCAGCTGTTCCATGAGGTCCCATTGCGTCGGCCGTTCGCGCTCGGTAAAGGTGAGTTCTACCGGGATATTCTTGAAGTCGGGCATCCCGGTGGAATGAGTGCGGGGCGGGATGATGTGGTTGGCAAACGGCCCGAGAGGTACGAATATCGTCCCTCTCGGTAAATCCTCGCAGCTTTCGGTTTTAAGCACGACCGATCCCCACGCGCTGGCAACCTCGACGTGCTCCCCCTCTTCCATGTCCAAGTCCATGAGGTCGAACGGGTGGATGAAGCAGGTGGACGCCACCTCGGCGTAGCCCTGGTGGAATTTATGCTCGACGTGGCGCCCCTGCGTGATGGTCCTGCCGGTGTTGAGAATGAACATCACCCTTCCTCCTCCGGGACATGAATCGCCTCGACCACCCGCGCCACCCGGATGGCGCTGTTCGGGCACGTCTCCTCGCAGGTCTTGCACCCGGTGCACTTCTCCTCGTGGAGGATCTGCAGTTCGCCGCCCTTGACCCGCATGATCACCGCATCGTTCGCACCCGTGCCCGTGGCGGCGAGCTGGGGGTCCTCCTCCTTGTTGACCGGGCAGGCGACGGAGCAGTTCCCGCAGCGCATGCAGCGGACGCGGTCGACCGTGATGTGGAAGGTGGAGGCATAGCCGGTATTGTCGTAGAACTGCGATTCCAGGATCCTGCCGCTCATCAGCACGCCTTCCGGGCACGCCTCCACGCAGAGGCCGCACCGGATGCAGTGCCCGGGGTAGATCACCGGGTTCCACCCGTTTTCCGTCTTGAGCACCTCGATGGCGCCCGGCGTCGGGCAGATCATCATGCAGGCGAGGCAATGGGTGCACTCCTTGCCGGTGAGCCGCGGGTAGTCCCGGAAATGGGGCGGGGTTTCATAGGGCGCGGTCTTCACGAACAAAAATTTCCGCAGCCATTCGCCCCTGGCCATTTCCCGCAGGTAGTAGGACAACGACGTGGCCATGTTACCGCTCCGTGCACGCGATGCAGGGGTCCGCGCTGATGAAAGTGGAGGTGACATCGGCGGCGGACGACACCCCTTCCAGCATATAGTGTGCGCATGATTCGATGTTCATGATGGACGGTGTCCTGACGGTGATATCGACGATCCTGCCGTATTCGTCGGTCTTTACATAGTAGGTGAGTTCCCCGCGCGGGGCTTCCCCCGCGTGCGTGGCCTCGCCCGCTTTGATGGCTCCCCCGCCCCGGATCGTGCCCGGCACCATATTCGCAAGGCAGCGCCGGATGAGGTCGATGCTCTGGAACACCTCGTCGAACCTTATCATAACGCGCGCGTAGTTGTCGCCCTCCTCGTAGGAGAGGGGTGTGAACCCGAGCTTCTGGTAGGTCGGGTGCTCGCACCGGCGGTCGCTCTCGGGGATCCCCGACGCGCGGGCCACCGGGCCCACGCCGTGCGCCTCGATCACGTCCTCCCGCGAGATGATGCCGACACCTTTGCTCCGCTGGGCGACGAGCGGGCCGTGTTCGAACATCCCCACGTACCGCCGGAGCTCGTGGTCCATGTGGTCGAGCGCCGCCTCGAGCGTGATGCGGTCCTCGTCCCGCAGGTCGAAGCGGACGCCGCCGGGCACCATGTAGGCGCAGGTCACCCGGGCGCCGGTGATGAGCTCGAGCATGTCCATCGCCGTCTCCCGCAGGTTGAGCAGGTACATGGCGAGCGTCTCGTGCTCGATGGTGTAGCAGTAGGAGAAGTTAGCGAGGATGTGGCTCTGGATGCGGTCGAGTTCGTTGACGATCACGCGCAAGTATGCCGCCCGTTCGGGCACCTCGACGCCGCTGATCTTCTCGAGGGTCTCGATGCACACCATATTGTGGATCACCGAACAGATCCCGCAGATCCGCTCGGCGAGGAACATCACCTCCTGCCAGGGCCGCCCCCGCATGATCCGCTCGATTCCCTTCTTGACGTATCCGAGGTCCATTTCCGCCGAAATCACCCGCTCTCCCTTTGTCTCGCACCGGATGCGGGCGGGTTCCTTGAAGCACGGGTGCAGCGGCCCGATGGGCAGTGAAACGTCGACGGTCTTTTTCATGATTGCTTCTCCTCGTAATCTTTGAACACCAGCGGCGCGAGGGAGAGCACCGCATTGAGGATCTCGGTGGGCCGGGGCGGGCACCCCGGCACTTCGGCGGCGATGGGGATGTGCTTGGCAACCGGCGGGTCGACGTACGAGCCCCGCCGGTTGAACACGCATCCCGAGATCGGGCAGTTGCCGATGGCGATGGCGACTTTGGGCTCCGGGATCTTGTCCCAGATGCTCTTGAGCTTGTCCTCCCACTGGGGGGTGAACGCGCCGGTCACGAGCAGGACATCCGCCTCCCGGGGGTTGTTGTGCACGTAGATCCCGTACTGCTCGATGTCGTAGCGGGGCGCCAGCATGGCGAGCACCTCGATATCGCACCCGTTGCAGGACCCAACGTTCACGTAGGAGACGTGAATGGACTTTGACCGGACGGAATTCTTAATCGACTGCAAAAAACTCATGAACGGATCAACTCCCGTATCTGCGCCAGCGCGTGTGCGATAGATTCGTCGCGTGCATCGTCCGTTGCGATGCGTTCCCGTGTGTTCTCTGCGATATGCTGCATCCGGCTGTCCTCGATAAGGGGGATGTAGACCGTGAGCAGCTCGACGCCGAGCGCCCGGGCGACATCGTCGCCGGCATCGCCCCGCGCAAGCCAGCCCTCGTAGCGGGCGGGGAGGTTTTCGAGCAGGATCATGTCGAGTCGCTCTATCAGGCCTCTCCTGATCTCGGGCTTTCTCATCCCGTAGCGGGCGGAGAGCTCGGCGATAACCCATTCGTGCCGCGTGCTTGCGAGGATATTGAACTGCATGCCCCGGAGATCCTTCTCGTAGAGGTATTCTACCATGCCCCACCTCCATAGCCCGCGATTGTGTAGGCCCCGAACAGGAGCACACATATCCAGAGGAGAGCCATTTCGTATCTCTTCAAGGCTATTTCGTCCCGTACCACCGTAAGGGCGATGGTCGCGGCAAGGAAGACCCCCGCCGCGATCGCCTGCATTGCGATCGATGCTGTCGCCGCCAGCTCGAGCAGCGCCACGGCGATATAGGCGAGCGCACCGGCAAACAGCACCCCCCGGATGAGGCTCATGCGAAGAGCACCCCCACGATGACGATGTAGACCGCGACGATCCCCATGGTGAGGCTCTGCACCGTCACGGTGTCGTAGGGGGAGAGCATGGGGGAGAACGCGCAGACAAAGGAGAGCGAGAGCAGCAGCAGGAGCATGAGGGCGAGCACCAGCAGAAACGGCAGCGGTCCGAGGAACAGGAGGACGAACGCGTAGAGGAGCACGTAGGTCTTCAGCCCGAACGCCACCTCGAGGCCGGCCCGCCACACGCCGAAGTGCTCGGTCATGTTGCCGCTCACGATCTCCTTACTCTCGATGATGGCGAACGGCGAGTAGTGCATCTTCGAGAGGATGACCACGTACAGGGCGACGGCCGCGGGGAAGGCGAATACGAGGAGCGGGCCGTGCTCCGTCTGCCAGGCGAGGATGTCGGTGAGCATCATGGACCCGGTGAACAGGTAGATCGCCCCGACGGTGGCAAAGAGCGGGAGCTCGGAGGCGGCCGACATGACCGACCGGATCGCCCCGAACTTGCCGTAGGGCGAGCCCGAGGAGAGGCCCATCCCGTGCTCGACGATCTTGTGGAGCAGGTAGATGCCGAAGAGGAGCAGGAGGCTCCCCCGGGTCACCAGCACGACGAGCGCAGCACTCCAGATGCCGATGGCGACGAGCACCACCCAGACGAAGAGTGTCTGGCTCGCTGTTTTCGGGATCCACGTCTGCTTGAAGGAGAACTTCAGGGTATGCAGTATCTCCTGCCAGATGGGGGGGCCGGGGCGTCCCTGGATGCGGGCGATGACCTTGCGGTGGATGCCGTGGAAGAGCAGGCCGACGAAGGTCCCGAAGATCAGATAGTCGAACATGTCAGTACCCCAAAAACGGGATGTCCTCCTCCCCTTCGGAGGCGTTCCACCACAAGCCCAAAAAGAGCACGAACACGGGGAACGCGGCGATGAGCAGTAGTTCGGCGAGCCAGTGCGCGAGGTACCCGGTCCTCCATCCGGCTCCGGCGGCGAGGCAGACGGCCCCCGCCGCGATCGTGATGAGCAATGCGTTCTCTCGTTTCATGGGACATCACATCGATATGACGATTTCCACCACTCGCAGGAAGAGGAGCAGCGAGCTGACGTGGATCATGAGCACGTACGGTGCGCCCGGCGCACGCGTGATCTCCGCTTTTGCCACATAGAACGGGGCCATACCCTCGCCCATCACCCCGAGCACCAGGAATATCTTGGCGACGAGCGGCACGGCGATCGCGGGCCCGAAGAGCGCCCACATGCTGAGGGTGCCGGTGGTGGCGAGGATGATGGCGGCGCTGCCGAACAGGGGCACGGTGGCGATCATGGCCACGATGCCGTACTGGAAGGCCGCATTGAGCACGTGCCGGTTCCGGTAGGCGGCGACGATGCCGATGTTGGTAATGCCCACCATCGAGGTGAAGAGAGTGAAGTTGAACACGTCCCCGCTCATCATCGCCCCGAGCGTCGCCATGCCGCAGGCAAGGGCCATGAACCGCTGGAACCTGAACTGGCCGGGCGTGATGTCCTTGGTGTAGAAGGCGTCGCCGCCGAAGGCGAAGTCCACCTGCCGCTCGGGCCTGCTGATGATCACCAGGATGGTGAAGAGCAGGGCGAAGGTGAAGAGCACCGCGGTATAGACCGTGAAATAGTTGACGATGTCGCCGAACTCGAGCACGAAGAGCTCGGGCCCCTCGATGGTGGTCACGGGCAGCTCAAACATTCGCACCACCCCGCATGGTCCCCACCAGGGACATCTTTCCCGCAACCTTGAGCAGGATGGCAGCACCGGCGATAAGCACGCCGAAGAACCAGTACTGGGGGAGGAGCATGAAGATGAAGAAGGCCACGATCCACATGGCCCACGCATACCCGCTCAATGTCTCGAGGAGGGCGAACCGCTCGTCGTGGCCCTTGCAGACGAAATAGAAGATCACGCCGATCCCGGCGACGGCCCCTCCTGAAAAGCCGGAGAGGAGGATGCCGTAGCCGACGAGGGCGAGTGCGAGCAGGCCCGGGGCGCTGTCCATCACCTCGATCTGCAGCATCCGCTCCGGCTGGCGGACGAGCCCCTCGCGGACCAGAAATACCTCCGAGATCGCCATCAGCTCGGAGATCCCCACCACCAGCCCCGGGAGGATCAGCGCTTCGGCGAGGTCGGTGGCCACCAGGGCGATGAGGGCGAGAGCGAGGATCTCGGCAAGATCGGTGAGCAGGATACGGTGAAGGTCGTCGTTCTCCCGCACCAGCGCCCAGAACCCGATGACGATCGATGCGAAGACCGCCAGCAGCCCGAAGGCGTAGATCCCTTCCATGCTACTCATCCCTCCTGAACAGGTGGGCGGCGATGGCGAACGCCACGAACAGGATGCTGGTCTCCGCAACGGTGTCGAGGCCGCGCGTGTTATAGAGGATTTCGTCGATGATCCCGCCCGGGTGGGCGACGATGGTCGTGCCCATGTAGGGCGTGTGGTCGGCGATGAACCGGGTGACCGGTGTCAGGTACGCGGTGACATACCCGAGGTACGGCGAGTTGTCCGGGTACTGGGCCTGCACGTCGGTGGTGTTGAACGGCGTGCCGCCCCGCTGGTAGGGGTTGAGGGGGTCCGCCGCGTCGATGGTCTTCGGGTAGAGCTGGTCGTCGTGGTAGATCAGGGAGGTGAGCGTGAATGCGCCGAGCACGGTGACGGCGATGAAGAGGACGGCATAGAGCCCCGCAAGGTTCTCCAGTTCCGATATGGTGCGGGAGATCCTGCTGATCCATGTCCCGCGTCCTTCGCGGCGTTTCATGCGGCATGCCTCCTCTCGACGACGCGGACGATCACGAAGGTGGAGATGGCGGTGACCGCGATAAAGGTGAGCAGCGCAAGGGTCTCATCGAAGGAGAGCATGATGAGGAGCAGGCCCCACGCCGGGATCTCGAGGTTGATGAGCCGGGTGAGGTAGGTCTTGGGGCGGGGGAAGGCCGCCGCCGTCGTGCCGATCACCAGAATGGCAATCCCGAGGAAGAACTCCACGCTCATGGACCATCCCTCCTGCAGACGAGCAGCACGATGATGGTCGTGACCGGGACGATGAGGGCGACGGCGACCGCCACATCGAGGTAGCCCCGCACCACCACGAAAGGAAGCACGCCGGCGGCGAGCACGCCGATCCCGATCAGCTTGTCGAAGGGGTCCCGCTGGAAGGCGGCGCTCACCGTGCCGATGAGGGCGATGGCGGCGAACACGTAGAGGACCACCTCAATCATCCTCGGTATTCCCTCCTGCATAGGTGCTTGCGATGGCATTGGACTCCAGCGTTGACCCCACGAAAAATGCCGCGGCCGCCAGCAGCGCCAGCGGGTGGCGAATGAGCAGGGCGATCGCCGCAGCGATGGCGAAGCTGAGAACGTTGAGGTAGGGGAGCTTGCGGAGCGTATTCTGCTCGACCGCCACCCGGAGTGCGGCGAACAGCCCGACCAGCACTACGATGGCGAGTGCGATCTCCTCGCCGGTTATGCCCGCCACCCCCAGAGCGTGGCGAGAAGCCTGCTCGCCCCGATGTGGGAGAGCCCCTGGATGCTGAGGATGGCGAGCACCATGCCGGCGATGAACTCCTCCGCGCCGAAACCAACCTGCGTGAACCCGAATATGACGAATGTGGCAAGAACCGCCCCGGTCGTGCCCGCGTAGCCGGGGTCATGGCATATCCTGTTGCCGAGGTAGACGAGCAAAGCGGCGGCGAGTCCTCCGAAAATGCCCGCGATGTAGACGCCGCAGGCTGCAAGGAGCGTTCCTGCCGATGCGTCCGGAGAGCAGACGATGTTGCCCATCATGTACCCGCCGTGAAGCGCTCCGCCGTCCTCCTCGATGGTTCTCCCGATCGCGGTGGCACCACTCACGCCGCCCTTTTCGGGCAGTTTGAACAGTACATCGATGGTAATAAACAGAAGCCAGCTCACGAGCGATGCGGCCAAAATGCGTGCTATCACATCGAGCATTCCATTTCTCCGGACTCAAAAGGTGGGATTCTCTAACTCAACCTCTGGTGGTCAATAGAATAAATGTTTTCATACTAACAAATCCCCGTTTTACGGGCGTTTTTTTGGCTATTGGGGATAATAGTTAAGAGATATAAGTTTACTTTGCGTATATGTCAGCGTCATATTTTTTCATGCACCCCCCGCCTCCGGAGATGCCGGCAACCGGTACTCCGCCGGGCATGCCTTCGCGCAACGCCGCAGTGCGGGCGGAGGAGAGCGCCCGGCGCGGCCCTGCCGGGTGATCCTGCGGGAATTGAACGGAATACGAGTGTTTATTATTCCCACCGCCGACGCTTATTGCAAGGCATGACACCCGACCTCACGCGGCTCGACATTCTCACCATCGCACTTGTGGCCGGTATCGTTATCGCCGCCACCCTCTCGTTCTGGCCCCTTCTCGGCGTGCTCATCCTCAGCTCTTCGCTCGCCGTCGTGGTCCTCCCCCTGCAGAGGCGCCTGCGGGCGAAGATGAACGAGGAGCTCGCTGCGGCGGTGACCACGGCGCTGGTGCTCGTGGCGCTTGTCAGCACCGTGTTCTTCACGGTCTCGGTGATCTATTCCAACATCGATTACCTCTCGGAGATTGTCTCCCTCATCGTCGGGTGGATCCGGGCCGCGTACGCGGATTTCATCTACTCCGAGATGGCGATCCCGCCGGATCTGGTCACGGACTGGATCAACGACCAGATAGGCCGGTTCAGCGAGTACTTCGGGACCATCATCCGGAGCCTTCCGTTCCTTATCGTGCAGTTCATCGTCTTTTTCCTCAGCCTGTTCATGTTCGTCCTGCGCGGGGACGCCATCCGCACCGAGTTCGTCGGGCTCCTCCCGGACCGCATCGTGAGCGCCATCGAGCGGATGTCGGTGATGGTCGTCGACACGCTCTACGCCATCTACGTGGTGCACATCGCCACTTCGGTGCTGACCTTCCTCCTGGCCCTGCCGTTCTTTTACTTCCTCGGTTTCGACCACGTTGTTTTTTACTCGCTGATGGCGGCGCTCTTCCAGCTCGTCCCCATCCTCGGGCCGTCGTTTCTGATGATATTCCTCGCCATCTACGCCCTCTCGATGGGGGACATGCGCAGCCTCGCCCTCCTCGTCGTGATCGGCTACCCGGTCGTCTGCGCCTTCCCCGACATCTACCTCCGCCCCCTGATGATGGGTATGCGGGCCTCCATCCACCCGGTGCTCATGTGGATCGGATTCTTCGGCGGCCTCGCCGTCATGGGCCTCGTCGGCTTCATCCTCGGCCCGCTCTTCGTGGCCCTCGTCGTCTCCGGCTACCACATCATCATCGACGAGCTGAAAGGGGCCCGGGATGACGTGAGCGGTGAGGGGGGCGAGGGCGGCGGAACGGCCCCGTGATGGTTCGGCAGAAGACCAGGCCATGCTCCGCGGCGAAACGCCGGGCCCGTTCCCTCTCCGGGACGGGGCGGCCCTTTCCCTCCCCGAAAAGAAACGCATTATACCTTTCAGAAACAATCCTAGAGGCAGCGCACGCGAGGGTTGCCGAGCCTGGTCAAAGGCGCAGGGCTTAGGACCCTGTCTCGCAGGAGTTCGAGCGTTCGAATCGCTCCCCTCGCATTTTGCCTATTTCTTCCGAATCGGCCGGATAAGCACTCCTCTTTCAGGGGTGGATGTCATAAGCCCAAGCAGGATGCCTCGGATGGTCAGCTCCGCCGACATGTGCGAAGTCATTACGGTCTCTTTGAGATTCATGAAAACTGGGATCTCTCTCACGAGAACCAGGTCGCCAGATCATAGTGCATGTATTTCTGCAACACACATGATGCCTGCCTGCAGCCAATATTCCCACTCACCGTAGCCTGATATGATCCGGGTGGTGGATTCCTGTATCAAAGATCACAGCGGCGAATACAAGCAGCAGGCCCTCCGGGAGAATCTGCCGAGAAGGATGATGCATCGGAGGTTGAAAACCCGTATTGAGCACCTGGATGAGTCCGGGAAAATCGCCGCGGATGCGAGGGAACGATCTGCTGGATTCACAAGCCTGAAATGGTGAAGAGATACGCGCTGCGTGATAATCTCCGGGCCGGAGGACGATGACCAGCCTGCCGTGGATGATGCCGGGCCGGAAGACGGCGCATAGCAGGCCGGGGGCAGGCCCCCGTTCCGGTCAGGAACCATCGGCGCAGGCACGGCCCCGTCGATATATACTATGGCCGATATAAAATCGTATCGCTCCTCGATCGGGCCGTTGAAGGCTCAGGGGCGGCGGCACAAAGTATAAGTGCATGCCTTGCCATCCGTAGCTATCCTCCATGGGACCATCGGCAGAACGGGGGGAACGTTGTTCGTTGCGCAAATGCGCGGATTGCCGATCCATTGGGGGGAGTGAAACACACGGAGAGAATAGTATGGCACAGACTATCCTTGACATGATCAAGTCGGATCATGAAAAAACAAGCTCGGACCTGAAACAGATCATGAGCCGCGCTGGCGAGGCCAGCAAAGGAAAGAGGAACGAGGAATTCGACCGGATGCACATCGAGCTGCTGGGGCACATGAACGCGGAAGAGAAGATCTTCTACCCGCCGCTGGAGAGCGAGATACGGGAGCAGATCAGCCACTCAAAGGAAGAGCATGAAGAAATCCGCAGCCACCTCAAAGATATCGGGAGATCCTGGTCGGAAAAATCCGAATTCACCCAGAAACTGCAAAAACTTGAGGAAACCATCAACCACCATGTAGAGGAGGAGGAAGAAAAGATCTTCAGCACGGCCCGTGACAGCCTCAAAGAGGACCGGCTCGAAGAGATGGGCCGGCAGTTCGAACAGGAAAAGCAAAAGACGGTCCAGCAGGGACTGGCACCGGCCCGGTAAGCCGGACCTTCACCCACGGACCCGCACACGTCGCGCGAGAAAGGTGCGCGATGCGGGCAACCGGGGTCTGCGATCGCAGGTGGCGGCAGGTCGGGGCGGAAAACGCGGTCCCCTTTTTTAGAGTGGAGCGAAACAGGGCGAAAAAGGGCCGGAAAATTCCTTCGAACGCAAATGATGGCAGGAGACGGTTTTCCTATTCCCCGATATCCTGTCTGCCCTTCACCGTTGCCCGGAGGACTGCTCCTATCAGTGCCCCCCCGATCAGCCCGGCACCCGCACCCATGGTAACCCCGCTGAGAGGGGAAAACGACCAGCTCCATGCAGCGAGCAGCCCTGCAGGGATCCCGACAAGAGTTCCTGTTCCCATCTCGAAGACGACAAGCATGCCCGTGCTGCCCCGGACCCACTCCCTGAGAGAGGCCTGCGCCGTCACGAGCCCGGTGATGATCCCTGCACCGGCGCCGGAGGTCATCCCGACAATGATATCGAGGCCGGAAAGGATCGCCGCCATGCTCCAGATCGCCGTCCCCAGTATCAGGCCGATGCTGAAGCCGAGCCCGGCAACCCCTGTCCTGTTCTCCCTGCCCATGGGTACATGATATTGAAGCAACGGCCCTTCTCGCTTGTGCCGGCGCACTCAGCCGGAGCCATTCCTGATCTTCCCCTGTCCCGTCGAACCGTATTTCCCCTTCTTCGGCCGCCGCTGCCACCGCTTCAGCAGGAAGGCCCCGGCGACGGCGGCAAAGAGACCGTTGAAGATCGCGAACAGCAGGGGATCCTGAAAATCGGTGCCGATCAGGGTGCCGTGGATGATGCCGAGGGCGAGGACGACGTACATCAGCCCGTGGAGCGGGCGCCAAATCCTCTGCGAGAGGCGCCGGCGCAGGAGGATGGCGGCGAGGGCGATGGAGAGGAGGATGAGGGCCATGCGCCCGCCCAGGGCGAAGAAGAGGTACGGGGTGGCAAACGAGGGAAGGAAGACGGCCGGATTGAGGGTATCGATGGCGAGGATGGCGGGGTGGAGGGTGGCGAAGACCAGGCCGGACGCCGCAAAGCCGTGGTGCACCCGCAGGAAGGGGGCCCCGAAAAGGGCGCGGATCCGTGCGAGGAAGGGGGTCATCAGCGCCGCAATGCTGAGGGAGAGCATGCCGGCAAGGGCGCACACGCGCAGCAGCCATGATGCGGGATCGGAGAAACTGACGGTAAACGACCGGAGCACCACCAGAGTGGAGAGGGCAGCGATCCCGATCAGAAGGTACCGTCCCCTGTGCTCCGGCTGCATGGCAGGGGGGATGCACTCCCGCGGGGATAATGCTTGTGGGGGGCGAGGCAGCAGTCGCCGTCCATAGCAGTTTTTTGGTAGCGTCGCAGGTGCTATTAGGCACCATGGCCCAATGATTGGGTACCCCAGCATGAAGCATATCACCATCAAGGGTGCGCGTGAGCACAACCTTCAGAATATCACCGTGCAACTCCCCCGGGACCGGTTTATCGTCGTTACCGGGGTCTCGGGCTCGGGCAAATCCACGCTTGCATTCGACACCATCTACGCCGAGGGGCAGCGCCGGTACGTGGAGTCGCTCTCCGCCTACGCCCGCCAGTTCCTCGGGCTGATGAACAAGCCCGACGTGGAGAGCATCGAGGGCCTCTCCCCGGCGATTGCGATCGAGCAGAAGACCACCTCCAAAAACCCCCGCTCCACCGTCGGCACCGTCACGGAGATCTACGACTACCTGCGCCTTCTCTTCGCCCGCATCGGCGTCCCCTACTGCCCGGTGCACAATATCAAAATCGAATCGCGGTCTCCGGAGGCCATCGCCGACGCCATCGGCAATGAACTCACCGGCATGGTCACCATCCTCTCTCCGGTGGTCCGGCAGAAGAAAGGGACCTACCAGCAGCTCTTCAAAGATTTGAACGCCGAGGGGTTCGCCCGTGTGCGCGTCAACGGTGAGATCCACCGGACAGACGACGACATCGTCCTCGAGCGCTACAAAAAGCACGACATCGAGATTGTCGTCGATCGGCTCGCGACCGACGAGCGGGCGAGGCTGGTCGAGGCCGTGGAAAACGCCCTGCAGCGCTCCGACGGCGGGCTGATCATCGCCATCGGTGAGGACGGAACCGATCACCTGTACTCGTCCATGATGGCCTGCCCCGTCTGCGGGATATCCTTCGAGGAGCTCCAGCCGCGGATGTTCTCCTTCAACAGCCCCTTCGGGGCGTGCGAGGAGTGCAACGGTCTCGGGATCCGGATGGAGTTCGACCCCGACCTTATCATCCCCGACAAACACAAGAACCTGGCGGACGGCGCCATCGCCCTCTACCGCAACTTCCTCGATGGCTACCGCGTCCAGTACGTCGGCGCCGTGGCAAAGCACCACGGCTTCGACATCTTCACGCCGATACAGGACCTCACCGATGCGCAGTACGACGCCCTGATGTTCGGCTCGCCGGATCGCATCCACTTCAACATGCGGACGAGAAACGGCGACGCACGGTGGTCCCACACAGGGAGCTGGGAAGGTCTGCTCCCCCAGGCCGAGCGCCTCTACCGGCAGACCAAATCCGAGTACCGGCGGCGCGAGCTGGAGAAGTTCATGCGCATTTCGCCCTGCCCGACGTGCAGGGGTCGGCGGCTCCGGGAGAAGGTGCTCGCGGTCAAAATTGCCGGCAAATCCATCGCGGACGTCACCGACCTTTCCATCGCCGGGTGCATCGCCTTTTTCGAGAACCTCGAGATTTCGGAAAAAGAGGAGGAGATCGCCCGGCAGGTGCTCAAGGAGATCCGGTCCCGGCTCGCCTTCCTCGAACAGGTGGGACTGAACTACCTCACTCTCTCCCGCAGCGCCGGAACCCTCTCGGGCGGCGAGGCCCAGCGGATCCGGCTCGCCACCCAGATAGGCTCCAACCTGACCGGGGTGCTCTACGTGCTCGACGAGCCCTCCATCGGCCTGCACCAGCGGGACAACCACCGGCTCATCGACACCCTGCACAAACTGCGGGATCTCGGCAATACCCTCATCGTCGTGGAGCACGACGAGGACACCATCCGCCAGGCCGACTACGTGGTGGACATGGGCCCCGGCGCCGGGCTCCACGGCGGATGGGTGGTGGCGGAGGGCACGCCCGCAGCCATCGAGGCCAACCCGCATTCGCTGACCGGCAAATACCTCAGCGGGGAGATGACCATCCCCCTGCCCGCCTCCCGCAGGAAAAGCGACCGGTTCATCCGGCTGACGGGGTGCCGGGAGAACAACCTCAAGGACATCACCGCCGCAATCCCCATCGGGCTGTTCTCGGTGGTGACCGGCGTCTCCGGGAGCGGCAAATCGACGCTCATCTACGACACCCTCTACCGTGCGCTGATGCAGAAGCTGCACGCATCGCGCACCACGCCCGGCAGCTTCGACGACATTTCCTTCGATGCGGAGATCGACAAGGTCATCGTCATCGACCAGAGCCCCATCGGCCGGACGCCCCGGTCGAACCCGGCCACCTACACCAAGGTCTTCGACGAGATCAGGAAGGTCTTCGCGGAGACGAGGGAGGCGAAGATGCGGGGCTACAAGCCGGGCCGCTTCTCCTTCAACGTCAGGGGGGGCCGGTGCGAGGCATGCAGGGGCGACGGGCTCATCAAGATCGAGATGAATTTCCTGCCCGACGTCTACATCGAGTGCGAGGAGTGCAAGGGCACCCGCTACAACCGCGAGACGCGCGAAGTGAAGTACCGGGGCAAATCCATTGCGGACGTGCTCGACATGAGCGTGGAGGAGGCGATGGCGCTGTTCGAGCACCACCCGTCGATCCGTGCGAAGCTCGAGACGCTGGTCCGCGTGGGCCTCGGCTACATCAAGCTCGGCCAGAGCTCGACGACTCTCTCGGGCGGCGAGGCCCAGCGGATCAAGCTGACCCGCGAGCTCGCCCGGCGGGCGACCGGCAAAACGGTCTACCTGCTCGACGAGCCGACCACGGGGCTGCACTTCCACGACGTCAAAAAGCTGATCGCCGTCCTCGACGACCTCGTCGAGAAGGGCAACACGGTGGTGGTGATCGAGCACAACCTCGACATCATCAAATCGGCCGACTACATTATCGATCTGGGGCCCGAAGGCGGCGACGCCGGAGGGGAGATCGTCGCCGCCGGCACCCCCGAAGAGGTCGCTGCGGTGAAGGCGTCCTACACCGGGGCGTTCCTCAAACCCCTGCTGAAGCAACCACCGGTGCTGAAAGAGACATGATCGCCACCGACGCCCTGCCCGAAGATCCCGGCTGCTACCTCTTTTCCGACGCATCAGGCGCCATCCTCTACATCGGCAAGGCCAAAAACCTCAAAAAGCGCGTCTCGTCCTACTTTTCGGGCAGGGAGCACGATGCGAAGACCGCGAAGCTCGTCCGGCTCATCGACGCCGTCGATTTCATCGTCACCGGCACCGAGGTCGAGGCGCTCATCCTGGAAAACACACTGATCAAACGCCACCAGCCGAAGTTCAACATCGACCTCAAGGACTCCAAGAACTACGCCTATATCCACCTCTCCGACGAGCCCTATCCCCGCATCGGCATCGCCCGGCGGGCGCGGGGGAGGGGCGCCTTCTTCGGGCCGTTCGTCTCCGCGAAGGAGCGGGATTACGTGTTGGCGCTGGTGAAAAAGACCTTCGGGCTGCGCTCGTGCCGCAAACTCCCCAGACGCGCCTGCCTCCGCTACCACATGGGCACCTGCAGCGCCCCGTGCGTCGGCGCCGTCTCCGAGGAGGACTACGCGGACCTCGTCTCCCGCGCGGGCGAGGTGCTGAAAGGGCGGGCAGCGGACCTGCTCGTCGCGTTGCGGCGGGAGATGGAGGAGCGCGCGGCGCGGCAGGAGTTCGAGAAAGCCATCGAGCTGCGCGGCCAGATCGAGGCGGTCGAGCACCTCTCCCGCCGCCAGAACGTCGTGCGGCCGAAGGCGCTTGACGAGGACGTCATCCATTATGTCGTGCAGGACGATTGCGTCTACCTGATGCTCTTCCACGTGGACCGGGGAACCCTCGCCGACAAGCAGGAGTTTGTCTTCGATGCGGGAGAAGAGAGCATCGAGGAGTTCCTCGTCCAGTATTACGCCGAGCACCTGCCCCCTTCGGAGATCATCCTCCCGGAGCACCCGGGCGAGGCGGTCGAAGGGTTTTTAAGCGGAAGGAAAGGGAAGAAGGTGCGGATCACGGTGCCGCAGCGGGGTGCGAAGAAGAACCTTCTCGATCTCGTCGAAAAGAACATCGAGATCGCCTTCTTCGGCGACCGCCTGAAGCTCGAGGCCCTCAAACGGGCGGTGGGTCTGCCCGACCTGCCGCACGTCATCGAGTGCTTCGACATCTCGCACCTTGCGGGGAGCGCGATGGTGGGCTCCATGGTCCAGTTCCGGGAAGGGAGACCGGACAAATCGCACTACCGCAGGTTCAGGATCAAGACGGTCGAGGGGGTCGATGATTTCGCCGCCATCGCCGAAGTGGTGCAGCGAAGGTATGCGCGGCTGGCAGCGGAGGACGGGGAATTCCCCGACCTCGTCATCATCGACGGGGGCAAGGGACAGCTTGCAGCGGCGCTCACCGCGCTGGAAGGGCTGGGAGTAACGATCCCCGTCATCTCCATCGCCAAGCGCGAGGAGGAGATCTATGTGCCGGGATTCTCGCTTCCCCTCCCCCTCTCGAAGCGGCAGAAAGCCTCGCTGTTCATCCAGGAGATCCGCGATGAGGCGCACCGGTTCGCCATCGCCTACAACCGTCTCCTGCGCACAAAGGAGGTGATCACATGACCGAATTCCAGCTGGTAAGCGGGTTCGAGCCCAGAGGGTCGCAGCCCGCGGCAATCGCGGGGCTCGTCGAGGGGCTTGCACAGGATGAGCGCTCCCAGACGCTTCTGGGGGTGACCGGGTCGGGCAAGACCTACACCGTTGCCAACGTCATCGACGCCGTCCGGAAACCGACGCTGGTCATCGCCCACAACAAGACGCTTGCCGCACAGCTGTATAATGAGTTCCGGGAGTTCTTCCCGTACAACCGGGTCGAGTACTTCGTCTCCTACTACGATTACTACCAGCCCGAGTCGTATATCCCGAAGAAAGACCAGTACATCGAAAAAGACGCCCAGATAAACCCGAAAATCGAGCAGATGCGGCTCTCGGCGACCGCGTCGCTCCTCTCACGGCGGGACGTCATCGTCGTCGCCTCGGTCTCGTGCATCTATGGCCTCGGCAACCCGGAGATCTACCGCGGCATGGGGTTCGAGGTCAGGGTCGGCGACCGGATCCGCAGAAACGACCTGCTCTCCCGGCTCGTCGACATGCAGTTCGAGCGCAACGAGATGGAGCTGATGCCCGGCAGGTTCCGGGCAAAGGGGGATACCATCGACCTGATCCCCGGCTACATGAACGACATCATCCGCATCGAGCTGTTCGGCGACGAGATCGAGCGGATCGTGGAGATCGAAAAGCATTCCGGGAAGGTCCGCGAATCGTTCGGCTACTTCTACATCTACCCCGCCCGCCACTACGTCATCCCCGAAGATGAGAAGGCGAGGGCGGTCGATTCGATCCGCGCCGAGCTCGAGGAAGTCCTCCCCGGTCTCGGCATGCTGGAGGCCCACCGCTTAAAGCAGCGCACCCTCTACGACATCGAGATGATCGAGGAGACCGGGTCGTGCAAGGGCATCGAGAACTACTCCCGGCACTTCGACGGGAGACGGCCGGGAGAACAGCCGTACTGCCTTCTCGACTATTTTCCGGACGATTTCCTGATGGTGATCGACGAGAGCCACCAGACCCTCCCGCAGGTGCGGGGCATGTACCGGGGCGACTACTCGCGCAAGAAGGCGCTGGTGGAGTACGGGTTCCGCCTCCCCTCGGCGTTCGACAACCGCCCGCTGATGTTCGATGAATTCGAGCGGTACATGCGCCGGGTGATATTCGTCTCCGCGACCCCCGCCGAGTACGAGGCCACGCATGCCGCCCGGATCGTGGAGCAGATCATCCGGCCTACGGGTCTCGTCGATCCCGAGGTGCTCATCCGGCCGATCGAGGGGCAGACCGACGACGTCATGGCGGAGATCAGGGCCACGATTGCCCGGGGGAACCGCTGCCTCGTCACCACCCTCACAAAGAAGCTTGCCGAGGAGTTCTCGGAATACCTCGCGGACCAGGGGATTAGAACGCGCTACCTCCACTCCGAGATCGACACCATCGAGCGGACCGAGATTATCCGCCAGCTCAGACTGGGGAAGTTCGATGTCCTCGTGGGCATCAACCTGCTGCGGGAGGGGCTCGACATCCCCGAGGTGGGGTTCATCGGGATTCTGGACGCCGACAAGGAGGGCTTTTTGCGCGATGCACGGAGCCTCATCCAGATCATCGGCCGCGCCGCCCGGAACGCCAGCTCACGGGTGGTGCTGTATGCCGATGTGATGACCGATTCGATCAAAAAGGCCGTGGCGGAGACCGAGCGGAGAAGGGCGCTCCAGATGGCGTTCAACGAAACGCACGGCATCACCCCGGCGACCATCAAAAAACCTATCCGTGAAAAAGAAGTGGAGCTCACCGACACACGGCACGTGCCGAAATCGGACATCCCCGGCCTGCTCATTGAGCTCGAGGCGGATATGCAACAGGCCGCGGATGCCCTCGAATTCGAGCGTGCCATCACCCTGCGGGAGACCATCAAAAAACTCTCTGCGCGGATGGGGCAGTGACGAGCAGGGATACGCCGGGGCCCCGTGCGGCGGGAGCGCCTACGGGATATTCTCCCAGAATGCGCTCATCGCCGAAAAAATGCGGGTGCGCAGCTCTTCGAAGTCACCGGGATCGCTCACGGGCGGGGTCGTGGCGTCGCCCGGGAACGCTTCATAGAGGCTGCGGCTAATCTCGACCTGTATCCACGGGATCCTCGTCTGCCGGAAATGCGACCGGATGATGAACCCTCCCGGATACGGTTCGTTGATCGCCACCTCCCCCCTATCGCCGAACCGTTCGTGGAAGGTTCCGGCAAGTTCGCGGATCCATTCGGGCGGGCAGGTGGGAGGGCTCCTCCTGTTTGCCGCCTCACCCTTCGCATTCCCCGAATTTCCCAGGCAGATGAGGGGGCGTGATTTCCCGGAATCCGGCCACATCAGGGGTGCGAACGGGAGCATGCTATGGCAGTCGAAGCCGATGCCGACTTCCCCGCCTGCGAGCGTCCCGCTGATCCGGCGGTGGTAGGGGTAGTAGTAGCGTTCCAGCAGTCGGTGGATGAGGGGCATCCCGGGAAACATGCCTTCCCGGTAGACCGGCGTCCCGGTTGCCGTCGCCACCTTGAGCACGCCGTCGGGGTTCTTCGGCGGGAGGTCGTAGGGTGCCCGGTTGCAGTCGATGATCGATCGCGCGATGGGCGTTGCCACCACGCCTGCCACCCGATCCCGGAAATCATAGATCTCGCGGGTGGCAGGATCGCTGTTGTAGGCGATATCCTCGCGGGTGAGATCCACCCGATCCTGCACCTCGGGGGGTATCAGATCGCCGCCGTGGGGGATGGATATGAGAAAAGGGTAGTACCTGCTCAGGCTGCACACGTCCCTATCAGTCGTCCGATTGCCGGGTGCAATCGCAAACCGCGGTCGCACTCAGGTACGGTGGGTGCCGGACGATCGGATATTGCGTTCAGGGTCAGAAAAACATTTCCCGGCCGATCGCATGGATGGGGTGCAGGGTACTCGCGCTGGCGCACGACGCGTCCGTCTTCCGCCGGTATGAGAAAAACGGGGGATTGAATCGGGTGCCGTCCCGGATGATTGCTACTCTTCTTTAACGGAATATGTCGCTTCAATCGTTTCTTCGGACTCATTTTCCGGGACGATAAGCCATACAAGAATATAGATGAGGATGCCGGGGCCGAAGCCGGAGATCACGGTGATCACGACCCATATCACCCGGACGATATTGGGATCGACATCGAAGTACTCCCCGATCCCTCCGCAGATCCCGGCCAGCATCCGGTCCGTCTTTGACCGCACCAAACGTTTCTCTGCCATGCTATCTCGTTACCCGCTCCTTGCATATGAGGTTTTGCACGCCGCGTGGCATCCTGCGGGACGGCGCCGGGTGCGATACGACACGCTGATATACATAATGTTTTTATTATACTAATATTACTATATTTTTATGTAACACCCGGAATAAAAAATGCGGCATAGACCGGATACGGGTGGAGGATGATGCATGATACTCTGTTACGACACCTTTACAAACGGCTGTTTTGACACCGGTGAGGCGGAAAGCGTCGCAGACTGGTATATTTACCAGCAGGGATCGTTTCGGGCGAGGGACCCACAGTCGCGGCTTTCGGTTCGTAAAAACCGTCTGGCGGTCGACATCCCCCGGTTCTCGCTTGCTTCGACCGGATACCACGACCATATGAAATTCATGGTGTTCCGGAACTGCAGGAATGAAGATACCGGATATCCGGGGTTCAAAGCCCCTGACGGGGCGGCGCTCAGGTGCGATGTGCGGGCGCGGTTCACGATGAAAGGCACCGCCGCCAACCCCTACCACGCACCGGAAGACGACTTCCGGCTCTCGAGCGGGGTACTGCTCTCCACGGACTTCGAGACGAACACCTCGTTCGGGTTCGTCATCGCCGGTTCAAAGGTATATGCGCTCTATGAGCGCAGAATCGGAGGCCTCCCGCAGGATGCCTCATTATCGATGTTCTGCTACGTAAAACCGGTCCGGGAGATCGAAGCCGGATCCGAGCATCTCTACAGCATGCTGTACCACAAGCAGCAGACCACGGCAACGTGGATGATCGATGACGAGCCGGTGTTCGTTACTCCCCGCTTCGGAAAGAGGCTCCCGAAAGAGGATGAACCGTATTGCGTGGTCCATGCTCCAACCGCGCAGGTCACGACCCCGGAGAGCGATCTCGTCGCATCCAACCAGCGTATCTTCGGCGCCGGCGTCTACACCTTCATGGACGCGGCAACGCGGGACGCACGGAAACTCGTCGATGTCGACAATGCAAATGTACCGGCTTCGAAAAAAGTGTTCGGGCAGGGAGGAGAGCTGATCTTCGGGGATTTCACCGTCTCGATCGAGTGACCCGGACACGGCACCCGCAGGGTCAGGCCCCGTCCGCAATCTCGACGAGCTGCACGGAGAACGTGAGGTTCTTTCCGGCGAGCGGGTGCGTGTTCCGGACCGTGATCGTGGTCTCATCCATCGCCGCCACCGCAACCTCAATCACCCGTCCCTCTTCCGTCACCATTCTCAGGATCCGGCCAACCTGCGGTTCCTCCTGCAGGACAATGCAGTCCCGGTCCAGTTCGAGCGTTCCGGGGCCGTAGGCATCTGCCGCCATGATGGTGAACGCCTTTTCCTCGCCGGCGCTCATGCCGATGATGGCATCCTCGAATGCAGGGATCATCGATCCCGCGCCGAGAGTGAATTCGAGTGGTTCCCGGTCCAGGGAACTGTCGAATATCTCGCCGCTGTCGAGCGTTCCGGTGTAATGCACGCGGACGGTGTCGCCGATCGCCGCAGGTGCGGGTGCTGCGTCCTCTGTGCCGGTGCACCCCGCGGTGATGAGGACGGCGGACACCATCAGGGCGCACCACAGGCAGGCGATGGCATGACGGTTCATGGTGCTTCCTGTGCTGGCGGGCATGCTGGTTTCTGGTTGGGGTTCCTCCCATTTATCCCTGCTGCATTTTCCGTTTGGCTGTTTCGCCTCCTTCGAATCGCGCAGGGTCAAAATTGCCCCGGGAACGGCGATTTTGGATCACGGTGCCTGCGAGAGGGACGGGACGGGCAGGAAATGGTTGATCTCTTCATATATTTGTCTATTTGCTATTTTAGCATAAAATTTTCTTTTAATTCTAATTCTGTTTATAATTTGCCGATAAAATTCATTTTAAAAGGATATCCTCCACCGATATCCTTAAATCTTGAATATCCTTTGTATATTGGAACATACATCCAGCACATCCCCGAGGTGGGAGCCATGTGTGAAGCAGTGACTGACGCCAGTGTCATCGAGCACTTCAAAACAGGAGGCGCATGGGGCCTGTATACCTGTGTCGACCTCAAGGGGTGCAACCCCGAGACCATTCGTAATGCAGACAGAATACGTGAGTTCATCATCGAACTCTGCGACCTGATCGATATGAAGCGGTTTGGAGAGCCGCAGATCGTCCATTTCGGCCCCAATGATCGCGTCGCCGGGTATTCGATGACCCAGCTCATCGAAACATCGCTGATTTCGGGACATTTCGCCAACGAATCAAACGCTGCCTACCTTGATATATTCAGCTGCAAGGAGTACGCCCCCACGGTCATGGCGGAATTCTGCAAGGAGTTCTTCGAGGCCGTCTCGATGACCTACCAGGTCATCATGCGGGAATAATCCCTCCTCTTTTCTGCGCCCCGCTCCCCGGGACCGGTTTGACGCGGTCGTCGTACCACGGCACCATATCAGCCACGTTCCCGTGGCAGGCTCTCCATGTTATTATTCGACGCAACATATTTTAATAACGGCAATGCACTAGTGCTGGTGTGAACCTCCGTGCCCTGGCCCTCCTGATCCTGGTCTGCATACCACCGGGCATCCCGTGCGGGCTCTGTGCATCGCTCGATATCCCGGCGGTTGAAGAACTGAATGAAGCCCTCGGGCCCGAACAGGCGGTGCGATACACCCTTTTCGGGTTGCAGGAGGGTCAGACGGTCTATGTCTATGCGGAGGGAATTTCGGGGAATCTCGACCCGTACGCTGCCGTCGCCCCTCCGGACACACCGCCGGGATTGCGGGCGCGCTTTGGCGAGGAAGTCAGGCAGGCCATCGACGATGGCAGGGATCCCCTGCAGGTCATTCCCGCATTTTCCGACCGCTACTTCCTTGCCTGGGATGATGACAGCGGCGAGGGGTATGACGCTGCGCTGGCGTATACCATACCGGATGCCGGGGACTACCTCCTCGTCATTACCAATAGCCCCGCAAAATCCGCGACCTTCGGTGAGTACCGCCTTCTTGTCGGGATCGACGCGCCGCAGGTGCTTTCCGGTGATGCGGAACCGACGGGGGACCGGATCGCGGTACTCGACCGGGAAGCGTCGCAGTTCCGCGTCGGTGTGCGGGAACTCCACGCGAACCTCTCCCGGGACCAGGAATCATGGGTATACGTTCTCCAGCCGGTCGAGGCGGGAGATACTGTCTACGCCTACATCGAAGCGACCTCCGGCGATCTCATCCCCGCACTCGTCCTGACAGATTACGGAAACAAACCTCTCGCTGCGGGCGGACCGGAAAATCAGACGAGTGTTGCCCGGTTGCAGTATGCGGTAAGGGAACAGTCCCGGAACGACAGACTGAATGTCAGGAAATTAATCAATGGTAACTCTTCGGGGGAATACCGCCTTCTCGTGGGCCTGAATGCGCCAGAAGTGCTCTCAGGGGCCGCAGACCCGGGGGGGCGCCTGTCCTGCGGGACCCGATCGTCGTCAGGGTCGGCTTCCAGCTGGACCAGATCACCGATGTCGACCAGAAAAGTGAAAATTTCGGGGTGGTCGGCAATATCTGGATGGAATGGACGGATCCCGAACTGGCGTTCAGCCCCGACGAGTGCAACTGCAATTTCAAGCTCTACCGGAGCATCGATGGATTCGTGAAAGCGGAAGGCGAACGATGGCCTGAATTCACCCTTTTCAACCAGCAGGAGCGGCGGTGGACCCAGAACGAACTGATGCATGTCACGCCCGACGGGACCGCGACCTACTTCGAGCGGTTCTGGGTCACGCTCCAGGCACCCGACTTCAACTTCCGGGAATACCCATTCGACGAACAGCAATTCTTCGTGCGCATCGATGCGATCTACCCGGAGACGGTCTACGTGTACACCCCATGGGAAGAAAAGACCGCCATCGGTTCGCAGCTGGGAGAGGAGGAGTGGTACATCACCGCCTACCACACCACCATTGACCGCGTCAATCTGACCAGCGTCAATTCACGGTACTCGTTCGGCTACCTTGCACGGCGGCATCTGGAGTTTTACATCCTGCGTATCCTGATCCCGATCGGGATCATCATCGTCCTCACCTATATCCCCTTCCTGCTCAAGGACTTCGGAAAGAGGGCCGACATCGCCTCCGCGAACCTCCTGCTCTTCATCGCCTTCAACTTCACCATCGCCAATGATCTCCCGCGGCTGGGGTATCTCACCTTCCTCGACGCCATTCTTGTGACAACCTTCGTGATCAGCGGTCTGACGGTGATATACAACCTCTATCTCAAGTGGCTGGCCACGAAGGAACAGATGGAGATCGCCGAGCGGATCGACCGGATCATGATCTGGCTCTATCCGCTGGCCTACCTCCTGGCCATCGGGCTGATCCTGATCCATTTTTAACCGGTGAGGGGGCTGTCCGGGAGACCCACACCGCCTGCAATCGATAAAAATGGGAATCTGCCACGTCCCCGTAGTGCGATCAGGGCTGGATCGAGGCATCAAGGAGCGCCGGAATGGAAAGGCCCCGCACGGCGACCGCCGCGAGCGCTCCCACCACGCCACGCCCGCCGGCAAGGTCCACCCCGTGGCGCCGTGCGATCACTTCGCAGGCGGACCGCGACACCCGCTGCGCGCGGGCATCGAGGCCGTACGACCGCAGTTCGTCGGGGATGGAAAAACCGGTCTTCAGGGCGATGCCCCATTCCCCCGACACCGCCTCGTCCGCGACAAAGCGGGACGCACGCTCCATGAGGCTCTGCACGACCGTCGGCTCTGCGGCGATCTCGATATAGCTGCAGGAATTCCCGGCGGTCTTCTCCTCGATTTCGGGGTAGAGCATGGCGACGCGGTGCAAGATGGGGATGATCCCGGGCATTTTCGAGAGGTGCTGCTGCAGTGCGATTGCCAGCGCGAACGTGGCGCCTGCATCCCGTGAATCGGTATCATCGAGGCCGATGATGACATGGGTCAGCGCCCGGGTATAGACCTCGCCCTCGACGGTGTCTCCCGAGCGCAGGACATCGACTTTTTCGACCCCCCCGGCAAGGGCAATCATCTCGGTCAGCGAATACGCGGGCCCGCCGGTACAGCGGATATGCTGGATGACATAGTCGCCCTCACGTCGTACCGCGACGACGCCCACCGCCGCTTTCGGGTGCAGGCCGATCTCCGCCGTCCCCTCCCCGAGGCGCGCCAGCTCGCACAGCAGCGTGCCGTCGCGGGCGACCTCGATGACCACGCCGCCCGCTTCGCGGTGATGGTGGGTGCAGAACGCGGCGCACCCGCCGCTCATGCATTCATGGTAGATACTCACCATATCCCCGTCGACGGTCGTGAAAATGCGTTTGCAGGCACTCGAGAGCATTGCGCTGCTGGATGCGTAGCGCGCCGGGTGCCGTCCCCGTTTTTCCTCTTTCAGGACAACGCACCGCTCCTCGATGAGCCGGTTGACCCAGTCCTGGGCCGTGCTCCGGGGCATGTGGGTGAGGTCCGAGAGATCGTGCACCGTGAAGCTGCCCGCATCGAGGGTCAGCTGCCGCATTAAATCGAGCAGTTCCCGTCGTTTTTCAAGTACGCTCGACATAACAATCACGGATGAAGAGAATATCGGCGATGATGGCGCTCGCGGTTTCACGCGAACCCGCCCCTCTCCCGATAAGCGTGATCTCGCCCGCCATATCCGTCTCCACGGTCACCGCATTCAGGGTGTCCCTGACCACGAGGGAGTGATCCTTCGAGAGCACGCGGGGCGAGACCTTGAGTATCCGCTTTTCCGGGATGATCTCGCCGATAAGGCGGATAGTGCAGTCGAGATCCTCGGCAAGGGCGAGGGCATCGGTGGTCAGGCCGTCGATCCCGGTGATATCCACATCATCGAGGGAGACGTTGAGGCCCCAGATGCTGTTGGCGAGGATGACCAGTTTTATTGCCGCATCGATGCCTTTCACGTCATAGGTGGGATCGGCCTCTGCATACCCGAGCTCCCGGGCTTCGAGCAGCGCCTGACTGTAGCTCAAGCCCTCGTCGGTCATGCGGGTGAGGATGTAGTTGCAGGTGCCGTTGAATACGCCGTTGAGCGCGGTGATGGTATTGCCCGCAAGGCCGATTTCCAGTGCCTGGATGAGGGGGATCGCCCCGCACACGGTGGCCTCGTACCGCAGCTGGACATTGCGGGATACCGCCAGCTGCATCAGCGCATCATACCGGAGAGCGACCGGGCCTTTGTTCGATGTGACGACATGCCTGCCCGCAGTAAGGGCGCAGGTGATATAGCCGAGCGCGGGCTCCGCGCTGTCGGCATTCGTGGGGGTGACCTCCACCAGCACATCATACACCCCCGATTCGATTACATCCTCCGCCGTGATCCCCGGCGTTCCGCACAACCCTGTCGTCCGCTTCCGCTCGAGCACATCCCGGATATCGATCCCGTCGGCGTCGATGATGCCGCTGCGCGAGTCCGCCACGGCGGTGATGGAGAGACCGAGATCCTTTTCGCTCACCGCTTCGGCAATGCCCCTCCCGACGGAGCCGAAGCCCAGCATCGCGATTCTCATGGATACTCCTCCAGGGGTTCGATGACAAGGAGGTCCTTTTCCCGTGCGACCCTGCGCAACAGATCGATCGCCCTGCCGATCTCCTCCTGCGAGGACGATTTGAGGGTGATCTTCGCAGACGACGGTTCGTTGATTGCAGGCATCACCATCCCGAGTTCGGCGACCTCCGCCAGTCCCGAGGAATCGATCCGATCGACCGTGTCGGTGAGGTCCGTGTGCATGATATGGCCGATGAGGATGACCGATCTGCGGATGAGAAGCCGTTCTTCGCCGATGCGGACCACATTCACCCCCTGCGCTGTGAGGGTCTCCACCAGCGGTTCGAGGGTGCTGCCGGGGAGGTCGAGCATAATCTGTACATCGATGGTGTCCCCCGGGGCGGCGGAAGGGTCGCGCTGGTGGATGATCGCCATGATGTTGCCCCCCAGATCAGAAATCGGCTTGAGAGCGGCAATGAGCTGTCCCGGCTTATCCTTCATCTCAAGCTTCATCGATACCTGCAATCCTGTTCACCGGGTACACAGTTGTTGTGCCATGGAGATAAGTCTTTTACACTTGCCCGAGTGACATGGTAATCATAATCCCGGACTGGTGAGCGCCCGTTCCCGAACCGGCCCCACGGTCCGCCGGAGGTTGTGTCGCTGTCCCCGCATCGAACATCGGACCATCCCAGATCGTGTGTAATCTGCTGCGGAAATCCCTACATGGGGAATGATGCCGCAGGCATACGGGTGGGGGAACAGCTCTCCGCCGCGCATCCCGACCTCAAGGTGATAGACGGCGGACTCGGGGGCCTTGCCCTCATCCCCCTGATGGAAGGGTACGACAGGGTGGTCATCGTGGATGCCATGACCGGATTCGGCGGCCTCGGCGAGGTGCATGTATTCACGGAACCGCCTCCCTCCTCGCTGTTCCCGATGGCGCTCCACGACGTCGGGGTTGAAGAGACGCTCCGGATCGCATCCGCGCTTGGCATTGCGGCGGAGGTGGTCGTCGTCGGGATCGAAGGGGGGGTTATCGAGGCCTTCAGCGATCGCATGGACCCGGAGGTCGAGGCGGCGGTCGGCGAGGCCTGCCGGACCGTCATTTCGCTCCTCCAAAACAGGTGATTATACGGAACCGGGTGCTCCGGTGACAATTTTTATCGCGTCCGCCACCTCGGCGATCAGTTCCCCGGGAATCCCCACGACCATCTCGGAATCCTCGATGCCGGAGAACTTCCTCGAACCGTCACAGCCCAGCGAAAAATTGACCTTGCCGGTCATATAGGGCAGCGCCACCGTGTCGGCACACACCGACTGGATGCCCGACATCGAGCAGTGGAGCCTGCCGCCCAGTTTGTAGAGGCATGCCTGTGCGAGCTTGAGCATCATTCGCGGCTGGCCGACGACGAGCACCACGTGGGGATCGAACGGTGTCTTTTCCAGCGGTGCGTATACCGTGGCGTAGGTGGGGGCCTCGGTTCCGCCGGGAACATGCACATTCGGCACCTGGTCGATGGTGCGCATGCAGGCGGCCCAGGTGTCGAATTTTCCAAGTTTAAAGTAGAATTCGCCGGACTTCAGGCTGTCTGTCAGCTCGCGCAGGCCGATCGCCCACGAACCGCCCATGCACTGGTGCTTCTGGGCGGTGGCATAGAAGATCCTGCCTTCCTTGCGGGCGATGCTCACCATCATGCAGTGCCGGATCGTCTCGTCGATTTCGGCGATCCCGTCGGGGATCACCTCCCTGCTCGTGGCGAGCTTGATCGCCACCGGCGATCCGTCGAGGCCCAGGTACTCCTTAAGGGTTTCGGAAATCTCTTCGTAGGGAACGGACGTTCTCATCTCATCTATCATATGCCATCACTCCAACACTCAGATACTGGATATCATGCGGAACTCCTTTCCGCAGGGAATCAAGGATTGCTCAGCGTACGGCACCTTAAAAATTGTTGTTGGCGCACCGCCGGCGGTTAGAGGCGGCGGAGTTTGCTTTCCACCTTCAGAAAGAAGTTTTTGCCGGCATCCACGAATTTCGCAGGCTGTTCGGCTTTCGATATGTGCAGGATGCTGCCGGCGGCGATTTCGGTGGTGTACTGGCCGTCGAGGACGAGCCGTGCGGTTTTTTCACACTCCAGCTTGATTTCAAGGTTCCGCTCATCGCTGATGAGATGGGGGCGGGAGGAGAGCAGGTAGGGAGCGAGCGGAACGATGAGAAACCCTTCGATGCGGGGATCGACAATCGGGCCCCCTGCGCTCATCGCGTATGCCGTCGATCCTGTCGGCGTGCTGACCAAAAGCCCGTCCGCACGGAACCGCTCGGTAATGACACCGTCGATGCCGATGCAGAACCTGAGCATCTTGGCGGGCCGCTGGGTGACGATGACCGCTTCGTTCAGCGCGTCACCGATGGGCTCGCCGTTCACGTCCAGACTGATCCTCATCCTCGATTCGGTCCGGTACCCTTCGCTGCGCATTCGTTCCAGAAATGCGGGCGCTTCTTCTGGTTCGAGCTCCGTGAGGAACCCCACCTCTCCCCAGTTGATCCCGATCACCGGGATTTGCGTCGTCATGCGCTGCACCGCGAGGAGCACCGATCCGTCTCCGCCGACCACCACGGCGACATCGCCCGTCCATGCCGAAGGGTCGGCGCCCGAAACGCCGAGCGCACCGGCGGTCCGCGCTTCGAACTGCACGGCATCTCCTGCGGATGCCAGCTGGTGCGCGAGCTCTCTCGTGTAGTCGAGTGCACCCGGATCATCGATTCTGGACATAACCACGACGTTCATCGAGGACACCTACCGGAGATATTCAATGATTTTCTGGTGCAGGACCCTGTTGGAGGCTACCATCGATTTTCCGACCGTGACCTCTTCAGGAAACGAAATGGGCTCCCCGGTATGGTCCGAGACGACCCCTCCCGCTTCTTCGCAGATGATCATCCCTGCAGCCGCATCTATCACCCGCAGCGTCTCCCGGACATCGACGAACCCGTCAATCCGGCCACAGGCGACATAGCAGAGTTCGAGCGAGGATGCTCCAAGGAGCCGCCACCTGCGGATCTTCTGCCCGAGTCTGAGCACGGTTTCCGGATTGAACTTCCTCCCGTAGACGCTGATGGAACTCTCCTCGAGGAATGCCGTGGCCGCCACGTGGATCCGTGTGCCGTTCAGGAACGCTCCCGTCCCTCTCGCCGCAGAAAAGACCTCGTCGTGTGCGAGATCCTTCACGTAGCCCTCACGGATCGATCCCCCTTCCGCATAGGCCAGTGATACCGAGTAAAACGGGATTCCCGCAACGGCATTGAAGGTGCCGTCGATGGGATCGAGAAAGACGGTCCGGTCCCCTGATCCCACCTGCAGTTTCCCCCGCTCCTCGCTGATGATCCTGTCGCAGAGGTCGTGTTCCACGAGAAAGTCCACGATCAAATCCTCGGCAACCTGATCGATCCGCTTGGTCGGGGTGCCGTCAGCCCCCATTTTTATATAGGCCCCCGCCGCCGGATTTCCCACGAGATCCCCGATATGCTCCTGTACCAGTGTGGCGATCTCATCGCAGGAACGAACGAATGTCATTGATCCAGTCTCTCTATTCCTCCTTTACGTTGAATTTATTTAAGTTTATTGAGATATGATACAGGAGAGACTGATCGCTATGAAAGAACAAACGGAAATTGGAAAGCTGAAAGAAGGCCGGTATGTCGTTGTTGATGACGAACCCTGCAAAATTCTCTCGATCTCTACCTCGAAGCCGGGAAAACACGGGTCTGCAAAATCGCGTATTGATGTCGTGGGAATTTTTGACGGCATGAAGCGTTCGATCGTGCAGCCGGTCAGTGCGAAAACCTATATTCCCATTGTTGAGCGCCGCACGGCCCAGATCATCTCAATTGCCGGAAATACCGTCCAGATGATGGACATCAAGGACTTCGAGATGTTCGAAATGGAAGTTGCCGACGATAAACTGGCAGGGCTCGAAGCAGGAAAAGAAATCCCCTATATTGCCTCGATGGGCAAAAAGAAGCTCGACTAGATTGCATGCCCTTTTTTTCCCATACTTCTTTTGCGGATGCGGATTCCTCCTATGAAGATGCCCGGTACGTGCTGTTCGGCGTCCCTTATGACGGCACGACCTCGTTTCGCGCCGGAACCCGCGACGGCCCGCGTGCCATCCGCGACGTATCCTACAATTTCGAGACCTATATCGCCGATATCGGCATCGATCTGGCAGGCGTCCCCATGGCGGATATGGGTGATATCGAGCCCTGGTGCCTTCCGGAGGACGTGGTTGCACAGGTTCGCACCGCAGCATCGCAGCTGCACCGCGACGGCAAGGTCCCGATCATGCTCGGCGGGGAGCATTCCGTGACGGTCGGGGCGGTGCAGGCGCTGAAGCCGGACGCTTTCGTGGTTGCCGACGCCCATCTCGATCTCCGCACCGAGTACGGCAACACCCCCTTCAACCACGCGTGCGTGACGAGGAGGGTGGCCGAGGCAGGCGTCGACGAGGTGTTTATCGTCGGCGCACGCAGCGGCACTGAAGAAGAGTACGCATGTGCCCGGGATCTCCACCTCTATTCCGCCGGGGACGTGAGATCGAAGGGGATCGGGGCGGTGATCGACGACATCACCACCGCTGTGGATGGCAGAACGGTCTATCTCTCCATCGACGCCGATGCCATCGACTGCTGCCTGACGCCGGGCCTCGGCACCCCTGAGCCTTTCGGCATCACCCACTGGGACGTGCGGGACCTTGTGCGGGCGCTCGCTCCTCGTGCCATCGGCTTCGATTACGTGGAGGTCTGCCCGGTCGATGCGGGGCAGACGGCAGCGGTCGCCGCGAGGATCATCCGCGATTTCATCGCATCCCACTGGAAGGCAACCGGAACATCGACATAACGATCCGGATATGCCGGGAATGGGGGGGCGGCGAGTCTCTCATTCCCGGGTGCTAGGTGTTCATATTCTGCGGCACCTTGATGGTGACGGTATAGGAATCGACGAACCTCGTCGTGATAATGAAGTAGTAATTCCTCTGTCCCTCATAGAACTTCTCCTTCCATGGCCGCGGATCGGTGTCCTTCCAGAGGCGGGAGTCGAGGATGCCCGGGTTGATGATCCGCACAAACCGGTTGGGATCGTTTGCGTCCATGACCTGGATATTGATGCCCGGGAAGACGGATCCCGGTTCGGTCATCGGCTCCACCGTATAGTACAGCTCCCAGTAGGGGAATGGGATGGTGATAATCTCGGTAGTCCCGCTCCATTTGCCCTTGATGGTCGCATAGGTGACCATGGTAGAGGTGGAAGGGGGGGGCGAGAAGGGGATATTCGCGCTGAGCTGTCCTCCTCCTTCGAGATCATAATGGTAGGTGGCGGGATTCACAAATCCCACCTGGCGGACCGACCCGTCCCAGACGGGCGTCGGGGTCGGGATGGGGGTCGGTGCAGGGGTCGGCGGCCTGGAGAGAACCTCTATGGGGGTTGCGGTGGGCGCTGGCGCCTCCTCCCCGTCAAAAAAAGGGAGCATGCTCCCTCCATCCGCATCTCCCTCCGGCAGCAGTGGTTCGAGACCAAACGAGAGGGCGAGCACGATGATGACGGCAAGAGCGATGGGAGCGATATCCCGCCATTCCATACCATTGCTATGGCATCTCGTGCTATTTTAATGCATACCTTTTTAAAGGCCCGGCCGGCCCGCCCGTCCGAGCGATATCCTCGACGACGAACCGCTTTCAGGATCGGATTCATGCTGGTTTCCCGTGGATGAGGAAACCACGGGTATGCAGTATGGTTATTCCTTATGGTCAATCACACATGATGAACTGAAGGAAAAAATTTTTAATTCTATTGAGCGGATCTGCCCGTATTTTCGGGTTTCCACCAGATTGCTTAAGAACCTTTCTGCATGCAATAAACAAAGTATATAAATGATTTCTTTCTTTATACTTATCATGAATATTGGAGGGATCCGATATTCGTTTGAATGGAGGCATTGCAATGCGAAAATTCATGAACAGAGAAGAAGCATTTACAGGTCTTGAGGCCGCCATCGTGCTGATCGCGTTCGTCGTGGTCGCCGCGGTCTTCTCATACGTCGTGCTCGGCGCCGGGTTCTTCACGACCGGCAAGAGCCAGGAGGCGGTCGCCAGTGGCGTCGCACAGGCATCGTCCAGCATGCAGATCCTCGGCGATGTGTATGGACTTGGAGATTCGTCTACGCAGAAACTCACCGGGGTCCAATTCACCCTTGGACTGACCGCCGGCGGTTCTGCCATCGACCTGAACAAGACAACCCTCATCTGGTCTACTGCGGATACTATTAAAACCCTTACATACAAGGGCAATATCAGTGCAGATGATGTTAAAGCTGGAGAATGGTCAATCATTGAGCAGAACAATGGCGACAAAGACTTCCTGCTTGAGGACTACGAGCAGTTCGTGATCAAAGCCATGCCGTTCGACGGTATCGGTGCCAACACGAACTTCAAGCTGGAACTTCGGCCCTCGATCGGTGCGACCATCGCCATTGACGAGAAGGTTCCGCCGCAGGTCGACGCTGTCATGGACCTGACCAGATAATTTCCCCTTCTTTTTCGCCGGAGTGCCCGAAGGCGCAGCGGTCCGCACGGCAGTGCGCTTTCAACGGCCGAGATGGTTTCCCCTCCGGGGAGTGTCTTGAAATACGAAGAGTATGGTTAATCAATAGCGTATATCACAAGGCAGCAGAGCCCCTGCCGTTCGCATTGACTCGAACATCATTTTACGGTAACTTTGCCTAAAATGGATGAAATTTTGGGAGATTCCTACCCCGCATATGAACGCAAAGGATTTAAATAATGAACTGAAAACCATATCATTAATATGGCGATCAATCAGGCGCAGGTAGACCATATCATCAGCACTGCATCCGCCGACGACCCCGAGGTGCAGATGCAGCGGCTGCAGGATGATGTTGACCTCATCAAAAAATCCATCAAAAAGCTCCTCATCGATATCCGTGACCGGATGAACGAGCTGGAGAACCCCTTCGTGATCGGGGCCACTGTTTCCGGTGGTCCGGCACAGCATTCGCACGCCCAGGGCGGCGAGAAAACGAAGGAGAGCACCCCCGCAGAGGAGCCCGAACCCGGGGTTCCGGCGCACAAACCAGTGCAGCAGTCCCCGCAGATCGCTGCCCCGGGCCCCGTCCAGGAGCTGCACGCTCCCGCACCGCCCATGGCGTTCGCTTCCGGCCAGCTGGCGGCCGACGAGCAGCTCCTTCTCAACCTCAGGCAGCAGCTGGAAAAAGAGCACACACCTGCATCTGCCGCCAGCGAAAAACTGCGCCTCCACAAGATTCATCGCCTCTTCGACTGGACCGGGAGAATGGTCAAAAAGTACGGCCACGACCGCCTGGAGATCATGATCGAGTCCTACACTGCCATGGGCTACATCTCGAACGACGCCTGCGCCCAGATAAAGGAGATCACCCGCCTGATGCCGGAATCGCTCGGTGAATCGCATGAGATCAGTTCGAACGCCTACGTCTCCGAACTCTACGTCCTCAACCGCATCCTCGACCCCGGCGACCAGTCGCTCGACCGGGACATGATCGAGGTGCTGATGGACAAGCACCAGACCCCAGCTGCGGGGAAGAACGGTGAGGGAAGAGAGCAGGAACCCGGCGAAGACTGGATCGACGTGCTGGAAAGGATCTGACGGATGTCGAGCGATACCTTCACCACCGCCATATTCCTGATTGCCTCGGTGCTCGCCGCTGCGGTGCTGGTCAACGCGTTTTTTCCCGCGATCTACTCGGCCTCGAGCACCTTTACCAAATCGTCGAACAGCGCCGACGAGCGGTTGCGCACCGACATCAAGATCATCAACACCTTCTCGGGTGCGGGGACCCGGGAAGCGAAAGTCTGGATCAAGAATATCGGGTCGACCCATATCCCGGAGACCAGTATCGGGAACGCCAACATTTTCGTGGGTGCGCCTGCCGATTTTGAAATGGTCGCATATACGGCGGGAGAGCCGGCAAACCACCAGTGGACGTTCGCCATCATCGAGGACACCAACCGGTACTGGGACGAGGGGGAGACGATCTGCATCGAGGTCAGCAGCGACAAAATCCCCGCAGGAAGCACCGACGTGGTATACTTCCAGATCGTGCTTCCCAGTGGCGTGCTGCGGACCGCTGAATTCACCGTGAGTTGATGTGGCATGGGCCTGGGATCGCTGATTGCATCGGCAGTTGCCATCACCCTGCTGGTGATCACGGCCTATGTGATCATCGGCGGGACGATCGCCACCGCGGAGATCGTCTCCCTCGCCCAGGATGACCATGCACGCAGCCTGCAGAAAGCCATACGGACCTCGATCGAGATTGTCGAGGTGGACATCGACGCAAACACCTCGGTGCTGAACGTGGGAGTTTACAACGCGGGGAGCGAGATCGTCGCCGATTTCGACCGCATGGACGTGTTCGTCATCTATGACGCCGAACCGCAGTACGTCTCCTTCGGGACCGGGCCCAGCACATGGAGGCGGGGCGCGATCACCCCCGACGCCGTCCACCCGGGCCAGCTCGACCCGGGAGAGACCGTCACCATCTCCATAGCCTACACCGGCGGCGACCCGCCCACATGGGTGCAGGTAACGACGGGCAACGGCGTCTGTGATTCGGCATACGTAACCTGAAAGGAGGAATACCCATGGGAGATAGCAGGGGGACAAGAATCGGGGACCTCCTCGGGGGGAACGATAAAAACATCCTCTCGACCGGAAACCCGGAGATCGATAAAAAACTCGCGGACGGGCTGCCTATGGAATCCCTCACGCTCATCGAAGGGGAGAACGATACCGGCAAGAGCGTCATGACCCAGCAGATCATCTGGGGTGCGATGAAGGGGGGCATGGATGTCGACCTCTACACATCGGAGAACACCTCCAAGAGTTTTATCAACCAGATGGAGTCGATGAGCCTCGACATCTCCGACTATTTCGCCTGGGGGCATTTGCGCATTTTTCCCATGCATATCACCGGGTTCAAATGGTCGAAGGACGAGATGCAGGACGTGCTGATGCGGATCATCCGGCACATGAAGACCAGCAAGGCGGGTGTCATCGTGATCGACTCGCTCACCCTGATCACCGAATATACCGGGCAGGACGACATCCTCACCTTCCTGACGAGCTGCAAAAATCTGGTCGACCACGACAAGACCATCCTGATCACCCTGCACACGTATGCCTTTGAAGAGGACACCCTTGTCCGCATCCGCTCCATCTGCGACGCCCACCTGTTCATGAAAAAGGCCCTCGTGGGGGACAAGTACGTGATGGTCATGGAGGTGGTCAAGGTCCGCGGGGCCCGCAAGACCACCGGCAATATCGTTTCGTTCGAGGTCCACCCCGGCTACGGCATGAAGATCATCCCGATTTCGATGGCGAAGGTGTAGTGTATGAGTTCACTGAGTGCGGCGATCAGTCTCCCGTTCAAGCCCGAAATCCTCGACGACGACAACGATTATTCCGAGAATATCGAGTCCTGTGCACTGTACCGGATGCTCCCGGCCAATGCAAGAGAGTATGTCACCCAGAGCCCGCACCTCCTCGAGTACCTCCTGATGTTCCCGGTGAACACCTTCGGCATCCCGCTCTTTTTCTCGGAACTCAAGCGCGACCTGAAATCGATGGAAAACCCCAATATCATCTACCCGGTCAACGATATGACCTTCGTCCACATCTTTCCGGACGAAAACGACGTGCGCAACTATTACATCCCCATCGAACCGTCGTTTTTGCACAGCGTCGCCGAATGCTTCTCGCTTGTCGAAAAGCGGCTGGTCGACCTTATCGATGCCCTTGATGAAGACCCGGTGACCGACGAGGAACGCATCGGCGTGCTCAGGCGGGCGCTCCGGGAGATCATCTACGTCAAACAGCCTGGCGAATCCATCGAGAGCATCTTTTCGGAAAAGGATGAGAAAAAAGGGGTGAAGAACAGGATCGTGGAATTCCTCAATACCGATTTCACGGCAAAAAAAGCATTCGAGAAGCAGAAGGTCCCTGCAGGGGTCGATGTGCTCCCCGACGGCAGGATCGTCCTCTCATCTCAGGAATTCCGGTCGCTCGAGTACCTGATCATCCGGGACAAGATCGACATGGGCATCCTCAAACCGTTCCTCGACGACCCCTACATAGAGGATATCACCTGCGACGGCGTGGGCCCCATCTTTATCGAGCACAAGATTTTCAAGGGGCTCAAATCCGCGGTGGAGTTCAGGGAATCACAAGAAATCGATGAATTCGTGATAAAAATGGCGGAGCGCATCAAGCGGCCGCTCACCTACCGCAACCCCATCGTGGATGCCACGCTCCCCGACGGATCGCGTATCAACATCGTCTACGGAACGGAGATCAGCAAACACGGGAGCAATTTCACCATCCGCAAGGTGTCCGAAGAGCCGGCGAGCATCCTGCAGCTGATCGACTGGAAGACCACCGATTATATGGTCGCCGGCTATCTCTGGATCTGCATCGAGTTCGGGATGTCCCTCTTTATGAGCGGTGAGACGGCGAGCGGAAAGACGACGAGTCTGAACGCCATCACCACTTTCATCCCGCCGGAAAACAAGATCGTCACCATCGAAGACACTCCCGAACTGACCGTCCCCCACAAGAACTGGAGCCGTGAAGTGTCGAAAGGCAAGGGGAAGGGTGAAGGCGAGGGATCGGATGTCACCATGTTCGATCTCCTCAAAGCCGCCCTTCGCCAGCGCCCGAACCAGATCCTGGTGGGGGAAATACGCGGGGCGGAAGGGTCGGTGGCCTTCGGTGCCATGCAGACCGGGCACCCGGTGATGAGCACCTTCCACGCGGCATCGGTGGAAAAGCTCATCCAGCGTCTCTGCGGAGATCCCATCAATATCCCGAAGACGCATGTCGACAACTTAAATATCGTGATCATCCAGAGCGCCGTCCGCCGCCCGGACGGGAGCATGGTGCGCAGGATGCTGTCCATCAACGAGCTGGTGGGCTATAACCCCGAAACACAGGGGTTCTCCTTCGTCTGCATGTTCCAGTGGGACCCGGTGACCGACACGTTCATCTGGACCGGCAAAGGGAGCAGTTTCCTCCTCGAAAACAAGATCGCCACGATGCTCGGCATCCCGGAGCATAAACGCTCGGATATCTATTTCGAGGTCGAAAAGCGGGCAAAAATCCTGGAACGTCTCCATAAAGCGGGGTATACCGGGTTCTGGGATCTCTACCACATGATGACCAAGATCAAAAAGCAGGGGCTCCTCAAGATCGAGATCTGATATGTTCGAACAGACCGTGGAATCACTCAGGGCGAAAAACGGCGGCTCTCTCCCCTTCGAAAGCACATTCGCAGCCATCAGGCAGAAGCTGGACGACGTGCTGGAGAATAAGCGCATGGGTGGCGATATCCTCTTCATGACCACCTATATGGCCGCCATCACGACCGCCCAGGTCTCTCGGCCGGAAATTTTTTCAAAGACGTCGACACGGATAGAGTACGTCTCGTCAAAATACGTCGAAAAAGTGGAGTTCTTTGTCAAGAAATGGAATTACAGTTATGCGCAGGCGTTGCGTCTCGTGGCGGAGCGGTGCCGGAACGCCATCCTGCGCAGCATGCTGAACCGGTATGCAAACGCCATCGACTCCGGTGTCCCCGACGACGAATTCCTGACGCTCGAACTATCCACGGTACGCAGCGTCTACCGCAACACCTTCGAGCAGGGATTCGAGATGCTCAAAAAGTGGGGCGATGCCTACATCGCCATGATGCTCTCCGGGACCATCGTGGGCATCATCATCATGGTCTCGGTGGCAATCTTTGCTCCCGATGATATCGATGCCACCCTCAACATGTCCTACGCCATCATCCTGATGATCTCCGTGTTCGGCATAACCACCATGTACCGGGCGATCCCCGAGGATACGAAGACGCACGGTCTCCCCGGGCAGGGCTCGCATGAACAGATGATGGTCCGGAGCCTCGAACGGGTGATCGTGCCGGTAGCACTGGTGAGTGCAGTCCTGCTTGCGCTGGCGGGAATCAATGCAGGCCTCATCGCCATCTTCGTGGGGGTGCTGCTTGCCCCGCTCGGCATCATCGCCCTCAAAGACGACGTGAATATCCAGAGGCGTGACGAGGACTTCACCGTGTTCCTGCGCGGACTGGGGTCGATCATGGGAGGCAAGGGGCTCACCACGACCTACGCGCTTACGGAGGTGGACCGCAAATCGCTCGAAGTGTTGGGTTCCTTCATCGATGCAGCCTATTCGAAATTAAACCTCGGCCTCAATGAGGCGCTGGTCTGGGAGCGGTTTATCCGGGATTCGGGCAGCAATCTCATCTACAAGTACCTCAACATCTTCCGTGACTCCATCGCGCTGGGAGGGTCCCCTGCCGATATCGGCAAGATAGTCAGTTCCTCGATGCTCGAGATGGTGCTCCTCCGCAAAAAACGCGAGATGCTCACGACCAGTTTCATCGTGCTCCTCATCCCCATGCACGTGGCGATGGTGGCGATCTTCGCGTTTCTCTACCACATTCTCCTGACAATGTCCCGCGCCGTCCAGGAGGTGATGGCGGCCTTTGGGGAAACCAGCGGTGGTGCGTTGAGCGGGGGAAGCGGTTCGGTGGGCGGTACGATGGCGGATTCGATGAACATCTTCGTCAACTTTCCCGAGGACAAGATGGGCATGTATCTCATCATCACCCTGTTCATGATAACCGGGGCCAATATCCTCGCGGGGAAAGTGGTGAAAGGCGGCGACCGCTCGATGCTCTACTTCTTTGGAAGCATCCTGTTCGCACTCACCGGCATCGTGTATATCGTGACGCCCATGATCGTCGAGTCCTATTTCCAGATACCCGCATATGGGGGGATTTAGATGAAAAAGGCAACACGCAGACTCATTCTTCTTGTGACCTCGGTGCTTGCGGGCGGTGTGCTCGTTCCGTTCGACGCCCCGGTATATCTCGTGCTTCTCAATACCGTCATGGTGGGGTGCATCATGCTCATTTTGCTGGGACTGGTCCGGGTATCGAAGGGAGGCACGAAGACCGGTGAGGCTCCGCCCGCACCGGAGCCGAAGGAGAAACAGAAACACCGTTCACTCGATCCGGGTGCCCGCCTTGGCGCATTGAGGGAACGAATTGCAAAGCGGAAGCCGGCGGCAGCACCCGCAAACGAAAGGGCCGCCTCAAGGCGCTCCCTTCCCGGGGGCATCCACTCCTATCTCGGCGATGCGGTCTCGGCCATCTCGGCAAGCCTGCAGGCGTGGCGGAACAGGGAGAAAGAGACCGAGAAGATCGACTCCCTCCTCGACCGGGCATTAGCGGATCCCCTCGCCGATGACTTTCCCACCTTCGAGCACCTCGCCGCCGGCGGGGATAACAATGATGCATCCGAGGCGGAAACGCGCATCACACAAAAGATCGATAAACTGACCTCCCTTACCCCCGAGGAGCTCAAACATCTCGAAACCGAGGTGCACGAGAAACTGTTCGGCGAGGATGAGGATTCTTCCGATGCATTCGCCTTTGACGGCGGCGAAATCTCCGGATTTGATCTCCCGGGATCGGGCGAAACCCTGCGTGAGGGGGCCGACTTTGATGAGGAGGACATCACCGCTCTCGATTCTATCGATCTCCCGGAAGACGGTGAATTTCCGGGTCCCGGATCCGGATCTCCGGCCGATACGTCGTTGAGCGATACCTTCCCCGGCCTGCCGGACGGCGAGGAGGAACCCTCTGACGGTACGGCCGATATCGATCCTTCCGAACTGGATCATCTCGGCGTTCTCACGGACATGGGGTTCGGGGACGAGGATCTCGCCGACCTCGAGAACATCGATCTCGATGACATTGAGCCTGATGCGGGGCAACGAGGGGAAGACGACGAAGAAGCGCCGTTCGGTGCCGGTGACCAGGATCCCCGGCTCATCGCAGTGGAAGCGCCGGGAGCGGGGGATCCGGATACGGACCCTGATTCCGGCACCGACGATGATGTCGGCTCTTTCGGGTTCGAGGGGGACGAGGACGCGGACATCATGCAGATGCTCAAGCAGGAGACCCGGCGCCCCCGGATTGTCCAGGACGCAAGCCTCCTGCGGGAGCTCAGGGACGTCGATGTAAATACCCGCGAACTCGTCGAAGAACTCGAATCGGTCCTCAATACTCTGAATAAAAAAGCATAGGTCCCCGTCGCCAGTATACCGGAGAAATCTGCCATGAAAGAAGTTCCTGTCAAAATCGAAGTCGAAAACAGATGGGTCGTATCGAAGATCGGTATCGGCGAGGACAGGATTCACCTCCATGAACCGGTGAATCTGGACATTCCCCTCAAATCAATTGTCGACATCGAGGAGAAGAAAAATACCCTGCATATCGAGGTGAAGGGAACACCTCCCACCGGGTACAGGGTGGCTTCCGTCCCCAAAGTCCTCGCCGCCCTGAAACGGGTTATCATCATGTCCTGCACCGCCTACCGGCTGATGGCGTATTTCATGTCCCCCGCGGTCAGGGGCGGGGTGCTGGTGAAAGATGCGAAATGGGAGAAGGGAGCGATCGCGGTGCTGAAAACGGGTATCTGGTTTGTGAGCCAGCAAAAGCAGATAAGCATCCCCCTCGGGGACGTCTCCGGCATCGAACTCACGACGCGGGAGGTGAATGGCAAAAAGACCGATGTGGTCAAGATCGATCATGTCGAGAGCGGCGGCGTGAGTACGTCGTACGTGCTCTGCCCGCTCACCACCCTCCAGATCCTCTACAATTTCCTGAAAGATGCGACAAAAGAGATGGATATGAATGGAGACGAGCTCGATCCCGTGGCGGCGCAAGTGTCCATGCTGGTCTACAGCGGCATGGACTCGAGTGCGATCGAGAAAATGCTCTCCATTTCAAACGGCGAACTCGAATCGGTGTTTGACACCCTGCTCGATCTCGGGATCGTGGAGGTCGTCTGCACCCGCCGGGAGGTGCAGCTCACGACGAAGGGGGTCCGATTCGTGACGGATGCGGCAAAGCATCCTTCGAATTGATAGAAATCCTTTTCGCACGATATTTATACTATTTTATCAGAAATTACATCTGGTGTTCAATGGGAAGAATTCTGATTGTCGATGACACGATGTTCATGCGGACACTCGTAAAAAATATTCTTTTTTCAGGGGGTCACGATATCGTCGGGGAAGCCGAAGACGGCGTACAGGCGGTGGAGATGTATCAGAAACTCAAGCCTGATCTCGTGACCATGGACGTGGTGATGCCCCGGATGAACGGCATCGAAGCCCTCAAATCGATCCGGGCCGGGGACCCCAGAGCGCGTGTGATCATGTGTACTGCGGTGGGGCAGGAACAGATGGTCAAACTGGCAATCAAGAACGGTGCAAAGGGGTACATCGTCAAGCCGTTCCAGGCGCCGAAAGTGATCGAAGAAGTCAACAACGTTCTCAACCCCTGATATGATCCGTGTGCTCGTGGTCGATGACTCGGTGTTCATGCGCACGGTTCTCGCCGAACTCCTCGCGAAGGATCCGGATATCGAAGTGGTGGGCACGGCATCCGACGGCCGCGATGCTCTCGTCAAGATAGAGGAGCTTGCCCCCGATGTCGTGACCCTCGATCTCCAGATGCCGAACATGGACGGACTGGCGACCCTTGAGGCGCTCTCCTCGAAAAGCCATGGACCCAAGGTGCTCATGCTCAGCTCCCTTGCCGCGAGTGAAGCGGAGATCACGCAAAAAGCGCTCTCTCTCGGTGCTGACGATTTCATGCTCAAACCGAGAAACCTCAGCATCCTGAAAACGATTGAACCCGAGCTGACGACAAAAATCAAGCATCTTCTTTCCATTCCTCCCACTGTACACAGGAAGGCGGTTGTGAGCGATCCCGCCCGGTGTGCGGTGCTGATAGGGTCGTCGGCCGGCGGTCCGCCGATGCTCGATATGCTTGTGTCCTCGCTGAAACCGGAGCTGCGAGCGTCGTTTGTGATCACACAGCATATGCCGGAAGGGTTCACCGCCGCTCTCGCCCACCGGCTGAACCGGGTCTCCGCCCTCCCGGTCCACGAGACGCAAAACGGCGAAATCCTGAAATGCGGCAGTATCCTCGTTGCCAGAGGGGGGTATCATACGGTCCTGTCGGAAACCCTCACCCCTGACGGGAGGCATGCGGGACGGGTGGTTCATTCCCGCTCCCCTCCCCTGCATGCCGTCCGGCCGGCGGTGGACAAAACCTTTTCCTCAGGCGCAAAGACCTTCGGCGAGAGGACTATATCGGTATTATTGAGCGGTATGGGCCGCGATGGCGGAGAGGGAATGCGGGCTGTGAAGGATGCGGGCGGCACGACGATCGTTGTCCGTGAGGAGGACTGCCTCGTGTACGGCATGGCGCGATCCGCCCTCGAGAATGGAAGCGTGGACATGGTGGTGCCGTTCAAAGACCTGCCGGGCCGGATCATGAAGGCCGTGGCCAGAAGTGGGGGATCAAATGATGAATGACACTCCCTATCGAACCCTGTTTGTTGCCGAATCCCGGGAAAATCACGAAAACCTCGTAAAAAATCTGCTTCTCCTTGAAGAGTGCAGCGACGATGCCGCAATCGATGAGATATTCCGTTCGGCCCACACCCTGAAAGGGATGTCGGCATCGATGGGATTCGGGGAAATGGAGCATCTCTGCCACTCGATGGAGGATGTATTCCAGCTCCTGCGCACGGGGCAGCTCGCCCCGGCCGCCCGCCTCATCGATGTGCTCCTCGGCTGCACCGACCGGATCGAGGAGATGCTCGACGACATCGAGACCGGCGGCGACAGTTCGGCGATTTCATCGGCGAGTCTTGTACGGGAATTGCGCGAGGTTGCGGAGGGACTGGCCGAGGACGGCGATCCCGTACAGGAGCCCTGCGAGGAATACGTGGTGACCGTCACCCTCGATCCGGCGTGCTCCATGCAGGACGTGCGGGCCATGCTCATTCTCCAGAACCTGGAGGAACTGGGAAAAATCCGTTCGGTGGTGCCCGCCGTTGAAGCGATCGAGGAAGGCACCTTCGCGGGAACCTTCACCGTCGCCCTCGGAACCGATGCCGGCAGGGACGCCGTGCGCGGTGCGGTGTCGCATTCCGAAGTCATCGGCGTCGCGTTCCGGGATGACGGCGAACCCGGACCTGCGCCTGAAGCGGACCCGTCACCCGACGACATCTCGCCACGCACCGGGAAGTCCAGGGAAGTGAAAAACCTCCGCGTGGATATCCACCGGCTCGACCAGATGATGAACCTCGTCGAGGATCTGGTGATAAACGGGGGTCGCCTGAAGCAGTTGGCGAAAAAATACCAGATCAAGGAGATGGACGAAGCGCTCGCCATGGTCAGCCGGTCGGTCGCCGACCTGCAGAACCTCACGATGCATATCCGGATGATCCCGCTCAACCAGATCTTCAACCGCTTCCCCCGCGTGGTGCGCGACGTGGCCCACCACGACGGTAAGGAGGTGAATTTCACCATGGAGGGCGGCGAGACCGAGCTCGACCGGAGCGTGATGGACGGCCTGAGCGATCCCCTCCTGCACCTCATCCGCAATGCGGTCAACCACGGCATCGAAACGCCGGACGAGCGAATCGCCGCCGGAAAGCCGGCGAAGGGAAACGTGGTGCTCTCCGCATGGAGGGAGCAGGGCACCGTGGTGATCGAGCTTGCCGACGACGGTGCGGGCATCGACCGGGAGAGGGTGCTCGGAAAGGCGATCGAGAAAGGCCTCGTATCTCCCGATCATGCGGAAACCCTCAAGGATGAAGAGATTGTCAGTTTCCTCTTCGCACCGGGGTTCAGCACGGCGGCGGAGGTCACCGACATCAGCGGCCGCGGCGTGGGTCTCGATGTGGTCAAGAGCACGATCGAATCATTGAACGGGTCCATCCGCGTCGAGACCAGTCCGAAGGACGGAACGCGCTTTCGGCTGATCCTGCCGCCCACGATGGCCATCGTCGAGGTCATGATGGTGCGGATCAACGGCAGGCGCTGCGCCATCCCCATCAGCGCCGTGGTCGAGGTCGCCAGCGCGGACCCGAAGAACGTGCACAGGATAGGGGACAGCGAAGCAATATTGCTGCGCGACGACGTCCTCCAGATCTATACGCTCGAGGACATGTTCGGGCGGTCGGATCTCCTCGACATCGTCGTGGTCGTCCAGTACCAGGGGAGGAAATGCTGCATCCCGGTTGATGCGGTGGAAGGGCAGCAGGAGGTCGTCGTCAAGCCTGTCAGCCACATCATCGGCTCCTGTCGCGGGGTGGGCGGCGTCACCATCCCCGGCGACGGGGATGTGGTCCCGATTCTCGATGTGAATACCATGGTCTAAGGAGTGAATACATGGAATTATCTGCACAACAAATGGATCAACTCAAGGAACTGGGGAATATCGGGGCATCGCATGCCGCAACGTCCCTGTCCCGGATGCTGATGAGCCCGATCGACATGACAGTCCCGGAAGTGATGCTCATCGATATTGCCGATATCGCCACTCATATCAGGGATGAAATCGCCGCCATCGTGATATTCGAGATTCAGGGCGAGATTTCCCCCGGCGGCTACGTAGGCCTGTACATGCCGAGGGACTCTGCGATCCGGCTCACCAACACGATGCTCGGCTCGACCGATATGGACCGGGAATTCAACGAGATGGACGAAAGCGCGCTCCTTGAAGTGGGCAATATCATGATATCGCAGTTTCTCGACGCCACTGCGACCCTGCTCGATATCATCATGATCCCGTCCCCTCCCGATATCGCCATCGACATGGCACATGCGGTGTTCGAAACCATCGTCTCCCAGGTCGCGAGCGACATAAACAATGTCATCCTGTTCAGGACCGATCTCAGGAGCACGGAGCACGAGATCCGGGGAGCAATTATCCTGATGCCCGATTGCACGACGCTCAACGAGATCCTCATGCTGCTTGAACGGTTGATGCAAGGGTGAGGCATCTGAACACAACGAGCAGCGATATACCGGCACCACCTGCGCTCCCGCAGCAGTGCGTCAACGTGGGGATCGGCGCCTCCCATACGGGGTCCTGCCCCATGACCGCGATCGGCCTCGGCTCGTGCATCGCGCTCGTGCTCCACGACACGAGACATGCGGTCGGTGCATGTGCGCATATCATGCTACCCGAGAGCGGCGGAAAAACCGACCGCCCGGGAAAGTACGCGGATACCGCGATTCCCCTGCTCATCGGGGAATTGACCGCACAGGGGGGAGTGAAACGCTATTTTGTTGCGAAAATCGCCGGCGGAGCGAGCATGTTTTCAAATTTCCAGGGAAAACTCAATATCGGGAAGCGCAATATCGAAGCAGTGCGGGCGCACCTCGAGGCGCACGGCATCCCAATTGCGGCTGAAGATGTTGGCGGCACGGTGGGACGAACACTCCACTACAACCCGGCACACGGCGGGAACATTTCCGTGAAGCGAGCGGATGGGTCGTGCAGAGAATTCTAGTCAGCATCCTCGGCATCGTGCTTCTTCTGGCCGCACCCGTATCCTCCTCCATCATCCTCTTCTCGCCGGCATCTGATTCGCTCTCCTCCCTCGGCGTCATGGACATCACCGACGGGCCGGGAACTACGGTTCTCCTTGCGACCGACAACGGAAGGTCAATCTTCAACGGCACGTGGGAGATCGTGCATGTCAACCGGGCGGAGTACCAGCGCGGTCCGCTTGGTGATTTCGTGACCGCCCTTGAATACGACCATCACATGCGCCTCTGGATCGGGTACTCAAACGGCCTGCAGATCCTTGAGGGATCGGTTTATACCACCATCAATGACCAGCAGCTGCTGAAAAACCTGGCAATAAACGATCTCCGGCGAAGAGGCGATGAAATGTGGGTTGCCACGGGCCATGCAGGGCTGCACCGGTATCGCGACGGAACATGGACGTGGTTTCGCCCGCACGGTGCGAGCGGGCTCGGGAGCTACGAAATTCGCAGCATGGCGGTCGATTACGTGACCGGTGCCCTCTATTGCGCTGCAGACGACGGAGCGATGTGGATCTTCGATGATTCCGGCGATACCTTTTCCCGGGTCGGGAGTTGCGATATTGTTCTCTGCGCTCCGACATCGCTCGTGAGCTGTCCCTTCGGCGGGATCGCGTGCTTCAACGCCACGGCGGTGTACCGGGTCGGCCCCGACCGCCGGGTACAGCTGCTCGCTGACGCTGTGGATCTGCCCTGGCACACGGCTTCGATCACCGGCATCGCGTTCATGGACGACGGCACGCTGGTCATCGGCACCGACAGGGGGATCGTGTTCTGGCACGATGGCACGGCAACGCGCGTGCTCACGCAGAAGGACGGGATCGGAGACCAGATGATCAAACGCGTCTATGTGGACAATGCTGGCCGGATATGGTTTTTCAACCGGATCTATGCAGGGATGGTCATCCCCGACGCGGCTGACGACCCCCTCGTCATCGCCGCGCCCACTGCTGCCCCCGCGCCCCTGCCCGCCGGGTCCTGCGACACTACCACGCCACCACTCGATACTCCGCCCGGTGATGGCATGGGTGAAAAATCACCCTCATCTCGTCCGGCGACGATTCTCGATGCGATTCGATCGGCCCTCGAAGCATTCTTCGGCATGGTCGCCGGCGCGGCATGACGAAACCCGTCATTCTTTTTCGCGAACCAGCTCCATTGCGTAGGAATCAATGGACTCGAAAAATGCTTTCTTGGCTTTGCGTGCCTGCTCCTCGTCCCCGGAGAGGATTTCCCGGGCCAGATATTCCAGAGGGACGAGATAATAGGTGAGTGACTTGAACCGCCCCTTCATCTCCTTCAGGTGCGCCATTGCTTCCCTCTTTTCATTTTTCAACACGAAAAAGCCGAAATCAAGGAGATGAACGAGGTGGAGCGGCATATCCTTTTCAAGTGCCAGATCCCGGTACGCGGTATAGGAGGACGCGCTTGCAGAGAGCAGCGAGAGTTTGATCCCGTAATACACCGGTTCGAGCATTGCGGGATACTGCTGCCGCATCTGCCTGACCACCCCCGCCGCACCGACACCGTCCCGGTCCTCGAGCCTGAGGGCAAAATGCTCCTGCAGGAAAAACATATCATTGAAAAACTTCTCCGTGGCAAACTTGATCAATTTCCTGCGCATATCCTCGTTGCGGTCTTTTTTTGCCTTTTCGAGTCCGACCATGGCAAACCAGCGCTCATTGGGAAGCCATTCAAGGGACCGTGCGATCATTGTCCAGAACGCCTCCTTCATCAGCGGGCTGTCCCTGAGATCCAGCTGCCGGAGGCGGTAGATGGGCGGCTTCACCCGGGCAAGATCGAGCAGCTGTTCACGGGCGTAGAGCTCCATCTCGCTGGGAGGACGTTTCCCGTTCACCGTAGCGACCGCCGGTTCCTGCTTCGAGAGTTGATAGTAGCAGTAGGCGATATAAAACCCGATACGCGCGTCGTATTTCCAGAAATTGCTCAGGTAACTGATGGATTCCCGGTATTTTCCGACGCTCATCAGTTTCAGGCCGGCGAGGATATTCAAACTGGCTTTGCCGCCTTTTTTCCGTTTCCACCGGTTGGCATTGTCATTGAGACGCTCGATGAACTCGATGTCCGATGCCTTCGGGCTGGTCTCCAGGATGCGGTAAGCGATATCATCGATATATTCGTCATATGCGGCATCGTCAAGATCGGGAAACGATTGATCCAGTGCGGAGATGACATGGCCGAAAAATACGGGAAGATTGGAATCGATTTTCGATATGTTCTTCTCGATGTACAGCGAGAGGTCCTTTTTCATCACATCGAGTTTTTCATACCGTATGGCATCCGTTAATTTCTCACCATTGACCATGGCCCACCACGCAACCGCACGCTGAATGCTGGCAGGTCTCTGCCGGCACAGGGACGCAAAAACCCGGCATGGCCGTCCCCGGCCCTATCGAATGCGCCCGTTGCGGGAGATCGGAAATACCCGTGTAAGTCGGGATGTTCTCCAAAATCCAGCATATTCTTTTGTCATGTAAAAATTATTAACTATTCTTATTCTTCCACGTGGGTGGCCACGCCGGCACAGGCCGCGGTGGATGGTGCACGGCAGAAAAATCGATGGCCGGAAGATCCCCGGCCGATGCAGGCCGCCGACGGTCGCCCCTTCGCATCACTTGGACACGTCAGCGTAGTAGTACTCGCCGATGGAGCGCTGCTCGCGGTCGAGGAAGGACCCGGGTTTGTTGATGCGCGGCCGTCCGGATTTGTCCCGCCGGAACGTCACCTCGAGCTCGGTGAGGAAGTGGTTCATCCCCTCCTTCATATCGAAGGGGCCGAGCGCCTCGCCCTGTGTCCCCGGATCGCCGTCGAATACCAGCAGGCGTTCGCTGATCATGTCGATCAGGTAAATGTCGTGATCGATCACGAGGACGCCCGCATCCTTTCCCTCTGCAAATTTTCTCAGCATCCGTGCGAGTTTTACCCGCTGTTCGACGTCGAGGTGGGCGCTCGGCTCGTCGAGGATATAGAGGTCAGCGTCCTGGCTCAGGCAGAGAGCGATGGCCACCCGCTGCAGTTCGCCGCCGCTCAGGGTGTCAACACTCGATTGGAGGATGGGGTGCAGGGAGAGCGGTTCGAGAATTTCGTGCTGGTAGAAGGAGCTGTCGAACCGGTTCGTGGCCTGCCGGAGCAGCATCTCCACGGGGTCTGCGGACACCGGTTTGATATACTGCGGTTTGTAGGATACCTTGAGGGCTTTTTCCATGGTCCCCTCGTCCGGCTCCTCCGCACCGGCAAGCAGTTTTGCAAACGTACTCTTGCCGATGCCGTTGGCGCCGACCACGCCGAGCACCTCCCCGCACCTGATATCCCCTCCCCCCACGGTGAGGGAGAATGCCCCGAAGGATTTTTTCATCGCGGGGAATGCAAAGAGCATCTCGCGGGTAACGCCTCGTGCATGGGAGCGCTCCTCGAACACCACCTCGTACTCGCGGAACCTGACGTTCTCCTCGTGGAGAAAGCCTTCGAGGTACTGGTTGATACCGACGCGGACGCCTTTGGGGCGCGTGAGAATACCGAACACCGCCGGTTTTCCGTAGCCGACATGCACCATGTCCGCGAGCATGTCGAGGATGGCGAGATCGTGCTCGACGATAATGACGGGGCGGTCTTTTGCAAGTTCCCGGATGAGCTTCGCGGCGGTCATCCTCTGGTAGATATCGAGGTACGGGGTGATTTCGTCGAGGAAATAGAAATCCGCGTCCCGTGCAAGACAGGCGGCGATGGCCACGCGCTGCAGCTCGCCCCCGCTCAGTGCGCTGATGGGGCGCTCCACGAGGGATCGGAGCCCGAGTTCGTCGATATTGACATCGAGTTCCCCCCGTTCATCGGTCGAAGCGAGCAGCTCCCCGACCGTGCCCGAAAACACCTTCGGGATATAGTCGATGTACTGCGGTTTGAGCGCGGTCTTCACCTTCCCCTCCGAGACCATCTGGAGATAGTCGAAGAGCTCGGTCCCCGTGTAGGCCCGGAGAATCCCCTGCCACGAAGGCTCCTCGTCGAACCTCCCCTGGTTGGGGATCATCTGGCCGCCCAGGATCTTCACCGCCGTACTCTTTCCGATGCCATTCGCTCCCAGAATACCGATAACCTTCCCTTCAAGGGGAATTGCCATGCCGTAGAGGGCAAACCCGTTCTGCCCGTAGCGGTGGGTCGGGTGCTCGAGTTCTTCGGGCAGGGTGACGATATCGATGGCTTCAAACGGGCATTTTTTCACGCATATCCCGCACCCGACGCAGAGCTCCTCCGAGATGGCGGCCTTGCCGTCCTCACCGATAACCACCGTCTCGTCTCCTGTCCGCACCCTCGGGCAGTAGAGAATGCACTCGGTGCCGCATTTTTTGGGGTGGCACCTATCCTTATGAACAACCGCGATGCGCATGGGATATCACTGCGGAAAAATGGTGCTGGTGAGGAGCAGCGTCCACGAGATGAACCACAGGGAAAAGGTCATGAACGCCTGGTAAAACCAGTCCTTCCCTCCGAGGGCGGTATAATCGATTTTGGCGATCATAAAAATATGCCGCTGAAAGACAATCCCTGCAAGGAGGATGAGCCCTCCGATGATTGCATTGGGTTGTGAGCCGGTGGCGGGATCCACCTGCCCGGCAAAGATGAACGATGCGATTCCTGCCAGAATTCCCATCATGCAGGCGATGGCCGTCCGGATGATCCGTTCGTTGTGCGCTGCCCTCTTGTCAACCTGCGCAGGCGTGCCGGCGCTCTCCACAACCGCCTCGTTTGGGTTCTCGTCACTCATCTGGACACCAGTGCAGTATTTTTTAGTGCTCAGACCATATGTAAGTTGGTATATCAATGGCGACACTGCAGGGAATGAGCGGGATCGATGTCCGGTGCATGGTCGTTGAGCTGCGCTCGCACCTTCCGCTCTGGGTAGGGAAAATCTACCAGTACGATCAGAAAATTCTGGGGTTCCGGTTGAACGGGGAGGAGAAGGCCAGGTACCAGTTTGTGATCGAGGCGGGCCGGCATGCGCACCTGACCGGGGAACTCCCTGCCGCACCCCCGAACCCGTCGGGATTCTCGATGCTGCTGAGAAAATATCTCCTTGGCGGAAAGATCCTCGATATCAGGCAGCACGGGCTCGAGAGAATCGTCGAATTCGTCGTGGGGAAACGCGATACCACCTACCACCTCGTGGTCGAACTCTTCGATGCCGGAAACGTCGTGCTCTGCGACGAGGAGCACCGGATCATCAAGCCGCTCTGGCACCACCGGTTCCGCACCCGAGAGGTGGTGCCGGGGGCGGTGTACGCCTTTTTTGGCCCTTCGCTCGCAGATAGGACGGAGGAGGAGATCGCCTCCTTGCTGAAGGAGTCGGACCGCGATCTCGTCAGGACCCTCGCCACAGCCCTCTTTCTCGGGGGGTCGTACGCGGAGGAGATGTGCAGGATCGGCGGACTCAACAAGGACATGCCTGCAGCTGCAGCGGACCCGGGAAAGGTGCACGCGGCCTACCGGCGGCTGCTTGCGCTCGCGGACGGGGGGGGACGGGCGATCGTCGACGCCTCCGGGTGCTGGATTGTGCCGGAGGACGCCCGCGCCGAGGGGCGGGAATTCCCGGGCTTTCACGAGGCGCTGGACGCCTTCTATCCACGCGTCGAGAGCCGTGCCGACAGGGAGGCGGCCCCCCGGCTCACCCGTGAGGAGCGGATACGCAGGCAGCAGCAGGATGCGGTTGCGAAGTTCGAGAAACGAATCGAGCGCCTCGAGATAGCCGTCGAAGCGATCTATGAGAACTACGCGCTGGTCAGCGACATTATCCGCACCCTCGACCAGGCCAGCAGGGAGCGGTCGTGGCAGCAGATCGAAACGATTCTCAGGCACAGCGACAATTCGGTTGCAAAGGCTATCCGGGCAATCCACCCGGCGGAAGCGGCGGTGGAGGTCGATCTCGGGATGACGGTGAAGATTTTCGTCCACGATTCCCTTGAGGCGAATATAGGGCGCTACTACGACCAGATAAAAAAATTCAGGCAGAAGCGGGAAGGCGCCCTCGCCGCCATGGAGCAGTCGTTCGAGGCAAAACCCGCAAAAAAGAAGGAGTGTGTCTTTCTCAAGCCCCGCTGGTACCACCGCTTCCGCTGGTGCTACACTCGCGACGGCGTGCTGCTGCTCGGGGGGCGCGATGCCTCCCAGAACGAGGATCTCGTCAGGCGATACATGGAAGGGGGCGACACCTTTCTCCACGCCGATGTCCACGGGGCGGGCGTCGTCCTGGTCAAGGGGGAGACCGGACATATGGACGAAGCGGCGCAATTCGCGGCTTCCTACTCGAACGCGTGGAAAGCGGGGCATTTTTCCGCCGATGTATATGCCGCACGCCCGGAGCAGGTGAGCAAGACACCCGAGCCTGGCGAATACGTGAGCAGGGGCTCGTTCATCGTCCGGGGAGAACGGAGGTATTTCCGCAATGTGCCGCTGGGCGTGGCGATCGGCATCCAGGTCGAGCCCTCTGTTGCCGTGATCGGCGGTCCCGTGACCGCAGTGGCGAACAGGGCAAAGGTATGGGTCGTGCTCGCCCCGGGACAGTACAGCCCGAACGATATGGCCAAAAAGGTGCTCCGCGCGCTGCGGCAGGGCCTTGCGGAGGAGGAGGTCCGGGGCCTCAAGCGCGTGCTGAATACGGAGCAGGTCGCAGCATTTGTGCCGCCGGGCGGATCGGATCTCGTGGAGCTCCATGAAGGCTGAATTCGGTGAACTGAAGAAAAATTCGGGGGAAATACGGCTCTTTCCCGAATCGCTCGATGATCTCTGGCACCTGAAACACCTCGTCCGGTCGGGCGATCGTGTGGTTGCGACCACCTTCCGGAGCATGGATGCGGCCACGGATAAACTGCGCCCGGAAAAATCCGAAAAAAAGCCCGTGCGGCTCGGGATACGGGTAGAGAAGGTCGAGTTCCACCACCACGCCGGCCGGCTCCGCATCAGCGGCGTGATCGAGCACGGGGTCGACGAGGGATTCCACCATACCCTCAACGTGGAGACCGGATACGAGATCGCCGTGATCAAAGACTGGAAAAGCACCGATCTCGAGCGCATCGACCGGGCGGTGAAGGCCTCGTCCGCCGGGGTGACCCACGTGGTCAGCATCGAGGAAGGCGAGGCCCAGATATTCCGCATACGACAGTTCGGGCCCGAACCGGTGAAGACCATCACCGTCGGCAGCGCCAAGCGCGAGGGGATGGACGGGCGGGGGATGCTGTTTGCCGAGGTCGCCTCCTCCCTTGCGGGCATCAGCGGCCCGGTGGTCATTGCCGGACCCGGATTCGTGAAAGACGATTTCGCGGCGCATCTGCGTTCCCACGACCCGGAACTGGCCTCGCGGTGCGTCATTGCGGAAACGAGGAGGGTGGGGCGCGGTGCGGTGCAGGAGGTCATCGGGCAGGGCGTGCTGGACCGGATCACCGAGGACGTGCAGCTCGCCCGTGAAGTGCGGCTGATGGACGAGCTGCTCAGGCGCATCGGCACCGGCGGCGCCGCCGCCTACGGGGCAAAAGAGGTGCGGACCGCGATCGATTTCGGGGCGGTCGAGGAGGTGCTGGTCTGCGACGAGATGATGCTCGATGCCGCCGTGGAAGCCCTTCTCGAGCAGGCAGAATCGGTGCGGGCGACGGTCGTCGTTGTTTCCACCGCATTCGAGCCCGGCGAACAGCTCATGGCCCTCGGGGGCATTGCGGCGCTGTTGCGGTTTCCGGTCAGGTAATCCTGTCTTCCGCCCCACCCCGGCAGGCCGGCCCCGGGTTGAGGCAGTGGCGTGATGTCGCAACGAAACGCCGCGCATCCGCCCGTGGAGCGGTATAAAAAAAGGGAAAAAATTATTCTTCCGGTTCTTCGGTTTCCGCCGGTTCGGGTGCCTCTCCGGGCTCCTCGGTGGCTTCCACGAACGGTTCGGGTGCCTCTTCGGCCTTTGCCGGGCGCGTGAACACCTCTTTGAGGATAACCTCATCCACCCCGTCGAGGTATTCGAAGATCTGGTGGACGGCCATTCCCCTGCCCATCAGCCACCGGCGGTCGTAGGTGATCCCGGGGGGGAGCAGGACGGTGAGCGTGCCATCGGCGATTTCGACCTCCATGTCGCGGCCAGAAAAGAGGTTGATGAGGGCTTTCGCCCGTTCCACCGTATCCTCGACGGCATTCTCGATCGTGAACGTATACTGGAGCGTCTTTCCCGCCAGCGGGTGGTTGAAGTCGACCACGGCGCGCTTGCCGACCACATTGACCACCACTCCCTCGCGCCCCTCGGAACTGACGCGCGTGCCCACGGTGGGTTTTTCAGGGAAATCCTTTACCGGAGCAGAGCGCACGAGGGTATCGTCGCGCGGGCCGTACGCCTTTTCGGGGGGGATCTCGATCTCGCCCTCGAAGCCTACCTCTTTTCCGATGAGCGCCTCGTCGAGCCCGGCGATCACGTGCATACTGCCTGCACGGACGACAATGGGTCCGTAGGGTTTCTGAGGACTGTAGATGCCGTTTTCTTTGGCCTTCTCCTCATCCGTCGTATCGAAGACCTCATCATCCACCAATCCCGTATAGGATATTTTAACAAAGTCACCTTCCTGAACTGTCATGTATACACCTGAACTATAATAGTTCGGGAACCACCTACAAAATAATTTTGACGCTTATGTATGAAATTGAAGCAAAGGTACGGATTGATGACCTCGCCGCGGTCCGAAAACGCCTGGCAGAGCACAACGCGATCCCCGCCTGCGAAGAATCGCAGATTGACGTCTACTACAACGCACCGCACCGGGATTTTGCCGCTACGGATGAGGCGCTGCGCGTCCGCTATGCCGGGGATGGTCCGGAGATCACCTACAAGGGGCCCAGACTCGCCTCATCGGGGATGAAGGCCCGCAGGGAGATCACGGTGGGGGTTGATTCGGGGGAGCGCTTCGAGGAGGTGCTGGCCTTTCTCGGATTTTCGCGTGTTGCGGCGGTCGTCAAGCGCCGCGAGGAATACCACTGGCAGGGGGCAACCATCGCCCTCGATTCAGTTGAAGGGCTCGGTAACTTCGTGGAGATCGAGGTGATGACCGAAGGCGACCGGGACGCTGCGCAGGCCCATATTCATGAACTGGAAAGAATGCTGGAGGTGCAGGGCACCCACATCACCGATTCGTACCTGGAGCTGATTATGGCGAAACGGTGATCAGATCGATGGTGAACTCTTTCGCGGCATCCCCGAAATGGATGATAGCGCAGTCACCTTCGGATGCCATCCCCGGGTTGACCACCGTCACCCCGCCGCATTCCTGGATCCCCTTTTCTTCGTGAATGTGCCCGCAGCAGACCAGGTCGAAGTCCTCCATGTGCGCTCGCAAACTGCTGCTTCCCACATGCATATCGCCGATGCAGTCGAGCGTCTCCAGCGGCGGAGCGTGTGCAACGAGCACGTTGTGCACGTTGTGCTTCATCCTCTTCTTGGCTTTGACGAGAAGTTCGTCGATCTCCTCTTCGCTGAGTTCGAACGGCGTGCCAAAGGGCGTGGGGTTGGATGCACCGATTCCCGTGAACGTAATGGCTCCTATATCGATCGACGACCCGTGCAGGCCGACCGCGTCGGAACGTTCGATGACATCCAGAATATCCCTTGGATCGCAGTTCCCGGGAACGACAAAGCACGGCATATCGAATTTAGCGAGGAGGTCTTTTACTCCCTCCGCAGGGCCGCAGTCGGTCAGGTCCCCTGCGATGAGTACCATGTCCGGATTCAGTTCGAGAAATCTGTCAATATGCTCGTAATTGCCGTGCAAATCCGAGAGAAGGAGCACATTAATCATGGGTATACATCTCAATTCTTCTTAAAAAACCTTGCCTCGGGGGCGATCCACGACCCGGTCGCCTTTCCCTTCAGGGCGAGCCTGCCGAGGGTTTTCTGTGTTTCGGGAAGTATCGGTCCCGGCTGCTGCCCCGCAAGAGGGGTGCCGGGGAGCGGCGTGAAGTGGTGTGCGTGCACCTGCCCGTGCCGTACCACCCACTCGACGAGTTCGAGTGTCGCTCGCTGGTCTTCCTCCGTCTCGCACGGGAATCCCACGATTACGTCAACCACGGGGATCAGATCGAATTCACGGCAGAGCTCCACCGCACGGATGACGTCCGCCACCGAATGCCCCCGCCGGATCGCTGCAAGCACGCCATCGCTTCCGGACTGTGCGCCGAAATGGACCTTGCTGTTCGCGCAGTACCGGCAGACGAGATCGAGCGATTCGGGGGTGACGAACTCGGGGCGCACCTCGCTTGGAAACGTGGCGAGGTAGATGGAGTTGTCCAGCGCCCTGAGAAGGCGTTCGAGCTTATCGAAGCGGGGGTGGATGCCGTCCGACCCGTAGGCGAATGCATTCGGGCTGATGAACCGGGCATCCCGGTAGCAGGAGGCGGCGCGGGCGACGGCGTCGATCGATCGGTGCCGCATCGACCTGCCGAATATCCTCGGTGTCTGGCAGTAGGTGCACCCGTACGGGCATCCCCTGCTGATCTCGATGTATCCGCGCACTTTCGAAAAGGGGGCAAATGCATCGAGCCGGACGCAGGAATCGGCAGGACGGACGGTGCTGGCGGTCGCCACGCCGGGCGGGGGGGCGGTGGTGCCGTCCCGCAACCGCTCGAGGAGGAGGGGGAAGGTTCGTTCCCCCTCCCCGATGACGGCATAATCGGCGTAGGTGCACACCTCGCGGGGGCATGCCGTTGCATGCGGCCCCCCTACCACCGTGATGCAGTCGGCATCCCGTATCTCGTCGCGGAAATGCGGCTCGATGATCGAATTCAGGCTGTAGCAGGTGATGTCTGCGGCCGGCCGGTCGACCGCTTCGAGGTGAATGCCGTAGAGTTCGCATGCGGCATAGAGGGCGGCAAACGAATTGTTTGTGCCTTTTATGGTTCTCCAGTTGACCTGCATGGGAATGGTGGGCAGCAATGGCGGGGGCCTGGTCCGGGTGCGCCGGGGGTCACGCCCCCATCCTGAGCGACCCGTCGGTGCCGTCGACCGTGGCGATCGTGCCGCTCTTCAGCTCGGCGAACGGGATTTCCGGGCGATCGATCATCGGGATGCCGGCGATGATCGCCCCCACGGCGACGATGGGCTCGGCCTCGTGGTTGATGATGGCGGCGGGCGCTCTCCCGTTCCGCTGCAGGGCGTACATAACATAGGAGCCAACCGTCGATCCCTTCCCGAAGGGAAAGGCGAGGACCGTAGCCGCGATCGATCTGCCCTCGAGCGGGTGCCCCTGCTCGATGACCACGCCGGATGCGGGGTCCACGCCGGAGAGGAACGATAGTGCCTTATCGGTCACCAGCAGCGGTCCTGTCCCCGTCCCCTTCGCAATCGGCCGGGCCCGGATTATCACTTCCATACCACATAAATGGTGTGAGAATGAAGTATATATTGCCATGGACGAGACCATCTTCACCACGTCGGGCGGCGATACCGATCTTTCCAGCCTGCAGGTGCAGGACCTGAAGGCAAAACTGCTCGATTTGAAAATGAAAAATGATCTCCTGCACAAGGAGAACAACCAGCTGAAGCGGGAAAACAACCAGCTGAAGCGTCCTCCGCTCTTCGTTGCCGTGGTGCTCGATATCCTTGACAGCGGCGAGGTGTATCTCCGGCAGCAGGGAAACAACCAGGAATACATCTCCCAGGCGATCGACGAACTTCGCGACGAACTGAAACCGGGCGTGAAGGTCGCGGTCAACAATACCCTCTCCATCGTCAGGACCATCGGCAATACATTCGACACCCGCGTGCGGGTGATGGAGCTCGATGAATCACCGGAGGTCACGTTCGAACAGATTGGAGGGTTGAAGCAGGAGATTGAAGAGGTCCGTGAAGCCGTGGAATACCCCCTCACCCGGCCCGAGATTTTCAAGCGGATCGGCGTGGAACCGCCGAAGGGAATCCTGCTCCACGGCCCGCCGGGCACCGGCAAGACGCTCATCGCCAAAGCGGTCGCTCACCAGGCAAACGCCGTGTTCATCCGCATGTCGGGAAGCGAGCTCGTGCACAAATTCATCGGGGAGGGTGCGCAGATGGTGCGCGAACTCTTCACCCTCGCGCGGGAGCGTGCCCCGTCCATCGTCTTCATCGATGAAATCGATGCGATCGGCAGCATGCGGACACAGGACGGGACATCGGGAAGTGCGGAGGTGCAGCGCACCCTGATGCAGCTCCTCGCGGAGATGGACGGCTTTAACAACCGCGGCAACGTGCGGGTCATGGCCGCCACCAACCGCGTCGACATGCTCGACCCTGCCCTGCTCAGGCCCAGCAGGTTCGACCGTCTCCTCGAAATCCCCCTGCCAGACGAGGATTCCCGAAAGCAGATCCTGAAAATCCATTCGGCGAGGATGACCCTTGACTCGGTGGACTTCGACGAACTCGTCCGGCTCACGGAACAGGCCACCGGTGCGGAACTGCAGGCAGTCTGCCGGGAGGCCGGGATGATCGCGGTGCGGCGGGAAGCCGACCGGGTGGCGATGACGGATTTCGTGGCCGCGGTGAAAAAGGTAAAAAACAAATCCTGTGCCGAGGATAGAATGTTCCTGTAACATGTTACTCCTCCTCGTCCAGCGAGAGGCAACAGACCTCTATGCAACTTTTTTCTCCTCGGAAACGAGCAGAACCATTCTCAGGTTTTACCGGCCGAAAAAGCTTGCCTACGGCGTGTCCATCACCTGCGTATCGCTGGGAAGCCTGCTCTCACTTGCCTCGGAACTGCGCTGGTACCTGCGCCGGTACGTGCAGGAAGCCATCGTCGAGATCGCCCCCGGCGAGTTCTGCACGCTTGCCCTCGCCGAAGAGATCTACCAGCGGTTGGAGGCGCACGAGGAGGCCCGGGACTACAGAAAGCGCATCTACATTCGGGAAGGATCGGTCGCCCGGGTGGCGTGGCCGGAATGCGATGATGACGCTGACGGATCGGAGGGGGCGGATACGGTCCTTGACGTCTGGTGCAGCGAATCCGAATTTTGCCAGGATTAAAAAAATTAGGCGAACATGGCACCGAACGTGGTGCCAAGATGGTTCCTGTTGAAATCGAGCCCGACCTTTTCGATGGCCCGGAGGAAATCGTCCTGCGTGACGACTTCCCGGTCCGCGCGGATGGCGTACATGCCCGCCTCGGTGCAGATCGCCTTGAGGTCGGATCCGTTTTTCCCCTCGGTAAGCCGGGAAATCTCGTCGAGGCTGACGCTTTCATCGAGGTTCATGCTCGCGGTGTGGATCCTGAGTATCGAGAGGCGGCCCTCGAAATCGGGCAGCGGGATCTCGATGATGCGGTCGAACCTGCCGGGCCTGAGCAGGGCGCGGTCGAGGATATCGATGCGGTTGGTGGCGCCGATGATCTTGACCTCTCCCCTGCTTTCGAACCCGTCCATCTCCGCGAGGAGCTGCATCAGGGTGCGCTGCACCTCGCGGTCACCCGAGGTGGTGCTCTCGGAGCGATGGGCGCCGATGGCGTCGATTTCATCGATGAAGATGATGGACGGAGACTGCTTTTTGGCAAGCTCGAAGAGCTCGCGCACGAGCCGGGCGCCCTCCCCGATATACTTCTGCACGAGCTCAGAGCCCACCACGCGGAGGAAGTAGGCGTTCGTCTCATGGGCAACCGCCTTGGCGAGCAGGGTCTTGCCGGTACCCGGAGGCCCGTAGAGCAGCACTCCCTTGGGCGGCTCGATCCCGACCGTCTTGAAGAGGTCGGGCTTCTTCAGGGGCAGCTCGACGGCTTCCTGTATTTCGGTGATCTGCTGGCCGAGACCGCCGATATCCCCGTAGGTCTCACGCGGGGCCTCCATGACCTCCATCCCGTAGACCGCGGCATCGTAGGACTGGGGCAGCACTTCCACGATGGCAAGGGACTGCTGGTTGAGGGAGCAGCGGATCCCCGGTTTGAGGGATTCCGGTTCGATAAAATTCGACGTTCGAACCAGGAAACGGGGGCCCGCGCTGCTGCGGATGATTACCCGGTTCGAGTCGATGACGTCGGTGATGGTGCCGATGATGAGAGGAGGGCTGCGCAGCTGTTCGATTTCGCTTTTCAGCTTTCGAATTTCTCGTTCATATCGTATTTTCTGGGTTTCGATGTACCTCTTTTCAGATTCGAGCTGGCGCACCTGCTCGCGCAGCTCCATATTGCGGCTCTCGAGATTGGAGATCCTCTCGAGCAAATATTTGGCTATGTCCTCCTCGTTGTGAGAATCCGGAGTGTGCTTGGGGTTTTCTCCCATCTGTCTCCTCAAATAGATATATAGGTGTAAATGACTATAAAGATGTTTGCAGATTGACATGCAATGTGAATTATGCGGGGCTAAAATTCGAGGAGCCCCAAAAATTGTCCGTATTGAAGGTGCAGAACTGCGGGTATGCAGCCAGTGCGCACGGCTGGGGACCGAGGTGCACCGCCCGCCGGCGCGCCCCGGTGCGCACCGAAAGACGCCGGGCGCCCCCGCCGCTCCCCAGCGACGACGGCCGCGCGATGTTTTTGACCTGATGGAAGGGGAAATTGTCGATGATTATTCCGACCGGATACGCACCTCACGCATGCAGAAAGGGTGGACCCAGAAAGACCTCGCCATGCGGATCAAGGAAAAGGAACTCCTTGTAAAAAAGTTCGAGAAGGGCGACCTGATCCCGGAGGATGTTGTTCGGAAGAAATTGGAGCAGGTGCTCGGCGTCAGTCTTCTCGACACCGCATCTGACGATCTCGCCGCGGATACGGGCGGCACGCTCACCACGACATTCGGCGACCTTATCAAGATCAAAAAGGGTGACAGGTAGCAGGCCTCCCCTGTATATTCCGCATCGACAGCGGTCTGGTTCGGACCGGAGATGCGGCCAGATCCTTCTCTCTCGTATTCAAGCACGCCTGCGCCCTCGTGCCGATGCCGGTCCGGCCACACTGCCCGGGGCCTGCAAAAATCCCGTGCGGGAGGAGAAAGATAGATAACGGGAAGCGCGAAGTATACTCCTGAGTTGAATAGTATGAGCGCTCCCCTGATCATCATCAATTTCAAGGTCTACAACGAAGGGTTCGGGCAGAACGCCCACCGTATTGCAGCTGCTGCGGAGGATGTCTCCGAAGAAAGCGGGGTAAGGATAGGCGTGGCCCCGAATTTCATGGAGATCCACCCCATGAGCAACCACTTCAGGATACCCGTGTATGCGCAGCATGTGGACGGGGTGGCCCCGGGGGCCTATACCGGCCATATCCTCGCCGGCGCAGTGAGGGCTGCGGGGGCGTTCGGGACCCTCATCAACCATTCCGAACGGCGGCTCACCCTCGCCGACATCGAGGCCGCAATCGAGGCTGCACACGCCGCACGTCTCGAGACGGTCGTGTGCACCAACAACGCTCCCACGAGCGCCGCGGCGGCCTCGTTCGCCCCGGATTATATCGCCATCGAACCTCCCAAACTGATAGGGACGGGAGTTTCCGTCTCCAGGGCGGATCCCGATATCATCGAAGGGTCGGTACAGGCCGTGCACGCCGTGAACCCCGACGTGAAGGTGCTGACCGGTGCGGGGATCAGCACGGGCGAGGACGTGAAAATCGCACTGGACCTCGGAACCTCGGGGGTGCTGCTGGCATCCGGCGTCGTCAAAGCAGGAGATCCCGCAACAGTGCTGCGGGATCTGGTCTCGCTCATCTGAGGCTACAGGACGAGCGATATCAGGTCGTGCTTGGTGATCACCCCGATTACCTTTCCTTTTTCCACCACGAGCACCGCATGGTGGTGCTGGAGGATATGGACCACGCTGTCGATATCCACCGACGGCGGGACGGTGGGAAAGCCCTCCTCCATGAAATCCTTTACCATGTTGACCTGGTGCTTCTGGAGCCTTCCCTCTTCGATGGCGTTGATGATGGCGGATTCGGAGATGCATCCCACCGGTACCCCCTCCTCGATCACGGGTATCTGGGAGATGCTATTGTGTTCCATAATCTCAACCGCTCTCGTTACGGTATCTGCGGGCGCGACACTCAGTACCGGGGTATGCATGAAATCGACGGCGGTTATTGTGGAACGTTCGGCTTTTTTGAGAACTTCGACGATTTTGGTAAGTGTACTCACTCTCGGATCGACGGTGCCTGCCTCGATGCGGGCAACCATGGACTGGCTTATGGACGCAGCCTTCGCCACATCGGACTGGCGCAATCCAAGCATCACCCGCTTTGACTTCAGTTCAGCTGGCGTAGGTATCTGCATTGCATTACTGTTAGTGATATTACCATATTAATATAATGCAAAGAAAATAGCGATCCGGGAAGCCTGAGTGGGAGGAGTAAGCCCCCTTCTGTTCGTTGCGGCATTCAGCTTTGCGCCGTACCCGGACGGATTCCGGACGATCCATATGTCCTGTTCCGGCTTGCACCCGCAGGGATTCACCGTTCCAGCGATTCCCACTGGTACGCTCAGCGAGTTAACTCGCGCTTGTGGCGCTTCTCGCCCCTCTGGGGCTCGGTCGCATCATCGCTGGCAGTGGGGCGTGTCGTTTCTGTGCCAGAGCCATGACTCTCGCCATCCGCACTTGCATGCGGCTGCGTGTCCGGAGGGTGGGGGGACTTTCCTCAGCAGCATATGTGCCACCGTCGGCCGCACTCTCCCTCTCATATTATATTTGGTCGGCCAGATAATTATTGTAATGGTTGAATTAACTGAGAATGAAGGCGAACTCGCGCTCCTGCTGGCGCGTCGCGCGCTGGAAACCACGATCGCCCTTGCCCCCGAAGAGCCCGTCATACTGCCCCCGGTATTTTCCGAAAACCGCGGGGTATTTGTTACCTTGAAGAAAAACGGCGAACTCCGGGGATGTATCGGCTATCCCTACCCGCTGTATCCCCTCGGTCAGGCGATACGCGCGGCCGCAGTCGCCGCGGCGACCGAGGACCCGCGTTTTCCCCCCGTCTCCCCCGGTGAACTCGGAGCCCTCACCATTGAGGTGACCGTCCTCACTCCTCCCGAAAAGCTGTCGTGTGCCGCCTGCGACAGGGACCGCGCGATCGAGGTGGGGAGGCACGGCATTATTATTACCGGGCCCGGGTGCCAGGGCCTGCTGCTCCCGCAGGTCGCCGCTGAATACGGGTGGGACAGTGCGACATTTCTCGATCACACCTGCATGAAAGCCGGCCTCCCTCCCGGGTACTGGCGGCGCGAGGAGACCGAAGTTATGGTCTTTGAAGGACAGATAATTACAGAACAGCGGTAACCATGGCAATCAACTTTGAAGTACTCCAGAAAGATATAGCCGGGCGGGTCGGCAGGCTCCGCGTGGGCGAAAAAACCGTTAAAACACCGTTTCTTTTTCCGGTGATCAATCCCCATATCCAGATCATCACACCGGGCGAGATGCAGGAGATGGGCGTCGAGGCGCTCATCACCAACGCCTATATCGTTTACAAAAGCAAGGAATTCCGGGAGCGGGCGCTTGCCGAGGGACTCCATGCGATTCTGGATTTCGACGGCGTCATCATGACCGATTCGGGGGCGTTCCAGCAATCCGTCTACGGCGACGTCGATATCGGCAACCTCGAGACGGTCCGCTTCCAGCACGCCATCGGCAGTGAAATCATCGTACCCCTCGATATCGCCACGCCGCCGGCTGCGGAGTACGATCACGCGCGCGAGGAGCTCGATATCACGTGCGCACGCATCGCAGAAGCGCTCGGGGAGGTGCCGGCAGGGCACCTTGCCGCGCCGGTGCAGGGCGGGCGGTATGCCGATCTCCGCCGCATGGCAGGGGAGAGGGTCAGGGAATTCGCCGCTCCGTTCTGCCCGATAGGCGCGGTGGTGCCCCTGATGGAATCCTACCGGTACAGCGACCTCGTCCACGTGGTGATGGCCGCGAAGCAGGGGCTGTCGCCCGCCGCATGCGTGCACCTCTTCGGTGCCGGCCACCCGTCAATGTTCGCGCTCGCCGTGGCGATGGGGTGCGATGCGTTCGATTCTGCCGCATACGCGCTCTATGCACGTGAAGGGCGGTATATGACCCCGCGGGGGAGCATGAAACTCGACGAACTCAACGGGCTGCCCTGCGCCTGTGCGGTGTGCCGCACCCACACCGCACGGGAGCTGCAGACAGCGCCTGACAGGGAACGCCTGCTCGCGCTCCATAACCTCCACGTCTCACTTGCGGAGATCGAGCGGATACGCCAGGCGATCCAGGACGGCACCCTGTGGGAGCTGGTCGATGACCGGTGCAGGAACCATCCCCGGCTTCTGGGCGGCTACCGGACCCTGCTCGGCTACGGCGACCGGCTGGAGCAGCAGGATCGAGCATCGAAGCGGCGGTTTTTCTACCGGGGAAGCGAGAGTTGCGGGCGTTCGGAGGTCATGCGCTACCATGCACGCATCGGGAGGATAGCCCTCGGCCCGCGGGTGCGTATCGTGGTCGATGAGCACCGGGGATGCTCCGGGGAGGACGTGCTCTCGTTCCGGCCACCGTTCGGCCCGTATCCGGCGGCTCTGGCGGAGACCTTTCCGGTGGGGCAGTCCGAAATCCCCGACTGGGACGGAGACATGGTCGGTGCGGGCTGTGCGGGCATCGCCACCCTCATCAGGACTCACCCTGAAACCATGTTCGAGATCGAGTGCGAGGACCGCTGGAGGCCGGTGGTGACAGCTGCGCTGCAGGGCCAGGAGGAAGGATTTGTCATTCTTTGAAGCGAAAAAACGGGATATTTGTGCCCGTATCGGTGTGTTTGACCACGGCGGCACAAAACTGTCGTCGCCCGCGGCAGTCGACGCCGAAACGATATTTCCCGAGCTCGGCACGGTGCGGCACACCAACGTGCCGCTCGCCGCAGGGGAGAGGTTCACCTCCGAATACCTCCACCGCTACCGCGACCTTGTCGCGGGGCACCCGCACTCGGATGCAGCCGCGCCCCCGGGCGCCTGCATCGTTGTGGAAAACTGGCACACCGTGATGGACAACCCGTCTGCGTTCGTGGATATGCTCGCGAACCTGAAACGGCGGCATCCGCCCGACACGCTCTGGTACGCTCCCGCGGCCGCCCTCCCCTCGACGGTGGCGGTTCTCGTGTATGCAGGCTTCGATCTCTTCGATTTTAAAGGAGTGGACCTGAAAACCGCACAGGGGTATTTTTGCACGCCGGAAGGAGAGTTTTCGGCGGACGAGTGGATGGATGCGGGCACCTGCTCCTGTGCCGGGTGCCGGTCAGGCAATCTCGGGGAACACAACCGCACCGCGCTCAGGGAAGAGATCGCCCTCGCAACAAAGATGATCGCGAGGGGGACGCTACGGGAGTTCATCGAAGGGCGGTGCCGCAACCGCGCGGCCTTTGTGGCAGTCCTGCGGCTGTTCGATGGGCGCTACGAGTACCTCGAACCCCGAGCGCCCGTGGCGCGGGAAGGGGCTCTTCTTGCCGCTTCCGGCGAATCGCTCCGCAGGCCCGAGGTCGTCCGGTTCGGGGAGCGTGTCGTGGACCGTTTTGTCCCCACGAGGACGGATGTGGCGGTGCTCCTACCCTGTTCCGCGAAAAAGCCCTACTCGATGTCGCAAAGCCACCACAAATTCCAGAACGCCATTCGGAACCGGGGCCACGAGCTCATCCTCACCTCGCCCCTCGGGCTCGTCCCCCGGGAGCTGGAGGCGGTCTACCCCGCCGCCCATTACGATGTCCCGGTGAGCGGGTACTGGGACCGGGAGGAGCAGTGCATCATCGCATCGGTCCTTGCCCGCTATCTTGCGCGCCATGGCTACGCACGGGTCATCGCCCACCTCGAGGGGGGGAGCATGGAGATCGCGCGGGCCGCCGCGGCAAGGGCGGGAATCGAGCTCGAGGAGACCTGCTCCGGCCGCCCGACAGACCCCGCCGCCCTGGAGCGGCTTGAGGAGGCGCTCGACGGCGCACGCGCGATTCGTCCCGATACCATCAAAGGAACGGTGTCGTGGCAGTTCGGGATCGACATCCCGACAGGGGACCTGCAGGTGCGGGGCAAGCCGTGGCGCCGCCTCGTGGTGCGGGGGAGGGAGCAGGTGTTTTCCATCGATGCGGCGACCGGGCTCTTTCGCCCGACCTTTGCCGGGTGGCAGCTGCTCGGGGACTGCTACCGCGTAGCGATCGACGATTTCATCCCGCAGGGCGATATTCTGGCACCGGGCGTGATCGGTGCGGACGACGCCATACGGGAGGGGGACGAGGTGTTCGTGGTCGGCAGGAGAGCGGTGGCGACGGGCAGGGCCGCGATGGGTGCCGATGAGATGCGTGGTTCGTCGCGGGGCGTTGCGGTAAAAGTCCGGAAAGTGCAAAAACGTACCGTTGATGACTGATCTGTCCTGCAACGGTATGTTCTTCGCTTTTCCCCGGGCAGAAGGACGGGTGGCGTAGTAAACTTCTTTCCATTGCGAAGAGAAACTATTTCTGAAAGGGAGAAACGACCAGCTGGATGAATGATGGACCGTGCACGGTAGAGAACCACAGCCTTCTGCATACCAATATGACTTTTTTCCCGGAATGGAGTGACCGAATTGTACGCAATAACACGTGCAACAGAGATTGCCGACAAGATTTTTGAATTCTGGATAACGGCTCCCCACGTGGCCCGCCATGCACGGGCAGGGCAGTTCGTGGTGCTGAGAATCGACGAGCAGGGGGAACGCATCCCCCTCACCATCTCGGCGGTGGAGGATGACCGTATCCGCGTGGTGTTCATGGCGGTGGGAAAGACCACCACCCAGCTCTCCTCGCTCGGGGCGGGGGACGCCATCCGGGATGTCGCCGGGCCCCTCGGCAAACCCAGCGAGATCGAACGGTACGGCACCTGCATGGTGATCGGCGGCGGGGTGGGCATCGCCTGCACCCCGATCATCGCACAGGAGCTGAAAGAAGCCGGAAACAGGGTCGTCGGTGTCATCGGCGCCCGGAACGAAAGCCTGCTCATCCTTGAAGACGAGCTGCGCGCCGCCTGCGACGAGCTCGTCGTCTGCACCGACGACGGAAGCCGGGGCTTCCACGGCTTTCCTGCCGACATCCTCAAGCAGCGGCTCGAGGGGGACGCACCCGATGCCGTCTGGATCATCGGCCCGGCCAACATGATGAAGATCACCTCCGGCGCTACAAAACCCTACGGCGTCAAAACGTTTGTCAGCCTCAACCCCATCATGGTCGACGGCACCGGGATGTGCGGTTCATGCCGCGTCACGGTGGGGGGCGAGACGAAATTCGCCTGCGTGGACGGCCCAGAATTCGACGCGCATCTGGTTGATTTCGACGAGCTGATGCAGCGGCAGCGTATCTACACGGCGCAGGAGAAGGAGGCCATGGAGCGCTACCATGAACACACCTGCCGGTGCGCGGAGGGGGAAGTGCGTAATGAGTAAGCGCCCCGCGCAGGAGAGGATCCGGGATTTTGGCGAGGTGGATCTGGGGCTTTCCGCCGAAGAGGCGGTCGCCGAGGCATCCCGGTGCCTGCAGTGCAAAAAACCAAAATGCGTCGAGGGGTGCCCGGTCACTATCGATATCCCGCAATTTCTCGAGCAGATTGCGGCGGGTGATTTCCGCGAGGCGGCCCGCACCATCAAACAGGAGAATATGCTGCCGGCGATATGCGGCCGCGTCTGTCCACAGGAGACACAGTGCGAAGGGGTGTGCATCCTCGGCGTCAAGGACAGGCCCATCTCCATCGGCTCCCTCGAGCGGTTTGTGGCCGACTGGGAGTATGACCACGGCGTCGAGCTGCCCGCGGTGGCTCCGTCCACGGGAAAACGGGTGGCGGTCGTCGGATCGGGCCCTGCAGGGCTTACCGCTGCGGCAGAGCTCGCCCGGGCGGGGCATTCGGTCACCATCTTCGAATCATTGCACGAGGCGGGAGGCGTGCTCACCTACGGGATCCCGTCGTTCCGCCTCCCCAAGGACGTCGTGGCACGCGAGATCGAGCAGGTGCTCGCCCTCGGCGTCGACCTGAAACTCAACCACCTCGTGGGCAGGAGCGTGCACGTCGACGAGCTGCTTGCGTTCGATGCCGTGGTGCTGTGCACGGGGGCGGGACTGCCCTACTTTATGGGGATCGAGGGCGAAAACCTCAATGGGGTCTACTCGGCCAACGAATACCTGACCCGCGTCAACCTGATGCACGCTGACCGGTTCCCCGACTTCGATACCCCCGTCGTTCGGGCGAGCCGTGTCGCCGTGGTGGGCGCAGGAAACGTGGCGATGGACGCCGCCCGCGTCGCCCGAAGGCTTGGAGCAAAGGTCTTTCTGGTGTACCGGCGGCGCGAGGAGGATTTCCCCGCACGGGCCGCGGAGATCGAGAACGCGAAGGAGGAAGGGATCGAATTCGTGACCTGTGCCAACCCGGTGATGATCCTCGGCGGGCCGACGGTGACCGGTATCGAGTGCGTCCGCATGGAGATGTGCGAGCCGGACCGGAGCGGAAGGCCGAAGCCGCGTCCCATCGAGGGGAGCTCCTTTGCCCTCGACGTGGACGTCGTCATCGAGGCCATCGGGCAGGGGCCAAACCCCCTCCTCCTCCACCTCATCCCCGGTCTTGCGATCGGTGAAAGGGGCAATGTAGAGGTGGATGATGAGGGACGGACATCGCTTGCGCGCGTCTATGCGGCCGGCGATGTCGCCACCGGCGCCGCAACCGTGATATGGGCGATGGGGGCGGCAAAACAGGCAGCGCAGCGGGCTGCCCGGGCGATCGAGAAGATGCTTGAAGAATCATGAGCAAAGATGTGTCATTCATACGGGAGCGGGAGCAGGTGCTCCTGCTTGCAGGGGTCGAGGGGAGGGAAATCCTGGATATCGGCGCGGGGCCGCTGGCGCGGATCGCCGTCTCGCGCCATGACTGCTTTGTCACCTCCGTCGACACCTCGAAAGAAGCACTGGAGCAAGCCGAACAGGACGCCGTGGAGCACGGGGTGGCGGAAAAGATCAGCTTCGAACAGGAAGACGCCGCGGATCTCTCCTATGGCGACGAAACGTTCGACATCGGGATCTGCTTCTGCGCGCTCCACCACATCCCCGAAGATCTGCGGGAAGCGGTGGTGCGCGAGCTCTTCAGGGTGGTGTATGAACGGATGGTCATCGCCGAGTTCACCCCGGAGGGATTCGGGGAGTTTCACGCCGATTCATCGCACGCCCCTGTCGATCTCGCATGGCTCGAGGCGGTTCTTGCGGGGCTCGGCGAGGTTTCCGTCCACCCGCTCGGCACGATCAACGCCTACGTCATCAGGAAACGCTAGGCTCTTTCTTTTTCAGGCGAAAAAATTCATCCCGAAGAGCCAACCCGCATACACCAGCTGGATGGTGAATGCGGTGGCGCAGACCACGGTGCCGTACAGCGGGGTCGGCATGATCGCATTCAACCGGTCCGAAATCAGCACGAATCCCCAGAGGAGCGCCATTTTTGGGATGATCAGGAGCAGGAGGTAGAGCGCGGGCGTACCGGTAAAGGGTGCGAAGAGGGGGTTGAGTTCGCAAAAATAAGGGGAAAAAAGGGCTCCGAAGAGGGAGATGAGAATATCGAGGCTGAAGAGGGCGATAATCCCCGTAAGAAACACCGACTGCAGGGGCGTGTGCATCCACGAGGGGAATGGGGGGCACGAATATTATATTTATCGGCGAATAAATTAGAGGGGGTCTGCAGTGTGGCGAGGCCTCTGCCGAGGACCCCGGATGCGCCTATCCCGGCGAATACGTGATCTGGATGCCCTGGTTGTCGACCCGAGTGCTGATCGCCGTCTCAAGGCCGATTGACCGGAGGAACGCCACGGTCTCCTCCACGCTTCGTTCGGTGACGACGGCGATGGAGGGGCCGACAGAGCTCATTCCGACGAATTCGAATCCCGCATCCCTGATCTTGCTCATATAATGGTAGATCGCGAAGCTGTGGTGCTCGACCTCCGCTCGCTTTGAACCGCGGAACTCGATCTCCCACACGATATCCCCGATCGTTGTGAGGTCGCCGCGTTCGAGGGCGGGGACCAGATCCATGAGGATGAGGTAGGCCTTGAGCTCGCGGTCGCGGTAATCGAGCGATCTCGCCCGGTTCATGAGGAGATCGAATTCCTTCTCTCCGGCAGACGAGATATCGCTCGGGGGAATCCCAATGATGACGTTTTTCCCCTCGGCAAAGGGCCGCTGCGACACCAGCGTCAGTTCATCGCCCATCACGGCCATCCCCCCGTAGGTGGCGACCGCGGGGCCCACCCCCGTCTCGAAACCCGGCGTGATCCGGCCGTCGAGCGTCTCTTCCACGTAGTTGTTTCCGATAAGAAGCCTGAGCTGCTGGTCTGTCAGGGGCGATCCGAGGGCGGCATTCATTGCCTGCGCAACCGCCACGAGGACGGTGCTGGTCGACCCGAGGCCGACATGCTGGTGTTCGTGGTCCCTCGCCTTTATCCGGAATCCACCCTCGTATCCGACGGTCTGCCTGAACACCTCCACAAAGTGGCGGAGAATGGGTTCACGGGCATAGTCGATCTCAAACCCGGTGGGAGTGCATTCGACCTCCGCGGTGCAGTATATCTGGATGGCAAACCCGATCCCGCCACCGCCGGGCCGGTCAGGGGCAAAACGGTTCATATCCAGGACGCTCAGGTGGATCCTGGCGGGGGCGGACGTCATCACGGTCCCGGGGAACGGGATGAGATCATAGGTGTCCTCGAATCCCAGTGTCTTGATGCATTCACCGGGATGGAACGGGTGGAAATCGTACTCCACCAGATCCAGGTCCCCTCCCCTGATTTTCATTTTCGGCATGATTATCAATTCCGCAGACTGTGTCAGTGTGTACGGTCGAAGAAGATATTCTTACCTGATGCCTTGAGCGGGACGGCGTAGGCGACGGTGCAGTCCTCAAGCCACCCGAGCATCAGCGCCCCCACTCCCCCGGAATACATGATCCGGTTGTCAACGTTGTGGATGCTGGCCGTCTTTACCGCTGAACCGAGCGCAATTCCGATATCGGCCATGCGTATCACGCAGTTCGGTCCGGAAAAAGGGGTGCCGTGTCCAGGCGAGGTCCGCGGGGCTGCGATCATCTCCTCGCAGGTGGCATAGCCGCACCCTCCGCAGTCCAGCGCCGTGTGAACCCGCCCATTTGCCCCGATGAGCAGGCAGGCGTCGCTGTCCTCGATATTGCCGGCGTCCCGGAGGAAAAATGAGAATCCGCGTTCCTTCCCGAATGCCCGCATCGCCCGGGCGAGCGTGCCGAGTTCGTCTCCGCTGATGACCCGCGTGACGAGGACGTCGGTTCCTTTTCCCTTGGGAGCGGTCCGTGCGGCGAGTTCCATGAACCGGGCGACAACCGCCACGGCGCTCTCTTCTCCGCCCATGGCGGAACGTGGTACTCCAAGGGGTAAATAGATGCTTGTTTGCGGGAATACGCCGCTTCGGGCGCATGCTGTCAATGTATTCAAGTCGGCAAAGGCGCCATACACTTCGCCACGTGATACCCGATGCCGCCGAAACCGTAAATGCCGAGGGCTGCCGCCGTCCATGACCTGTCGGGTTTCGGGCGGATGAAAGCTACCGGAAGGTCGCCTGCGATTCCATCCCGGCACATTACCCGGGCACCGGCGATGCATTCGCCAGCGTCCTCGCGGGCAGCGTCATGCAGGGCGCCAGCCTCCCGATCGCCCTCGACAGGGCGGTGAAGTTTGTGTCCAGTGCGATCCGGGGACATTCGGGCACGCCCATCCTGCGAGGGAAGGGGTACTGCTCGAAGGGTGCCGGATACCCTGAAAGGGCCGCTGGTGGCGGACAGTTACGAACGGATGGTGAACGGGCCGCCGCCACCCGATGCCTCCGCGCTACCCCGGCGGATCTCTCCGCCGGAGCGCATCTCCAGCGCCCCCCGCTCGAAACGCAAGGAAGGCAGGGCAACCGTTTCCATGCGTTTCCCTCTCCGTAGTGGCATCGGATACGGGACAATTCTATGCAATACAAAAGTATATTATGTAAAAAATATTTAATGATAGCATCCCATGCGGATTCTTGAAAAATTCAATCCCAGAAAGCGCCTCTTTTGTGCCCTCGATCTCTATCACCAGGGGAACAGCCACGCCAAAATGGGGCATTACGACGAGGCATTGCAGTGCTATGATCTCTCGATACAGAACAATCCCCGGGATGCCAATGTATGGACCAGCAGGGGCATCGTGCTCGCCGGTTCCGAGGATTTCAAGGCTGCAGTACAATCGTTCGATCAGGCGCTCCGCATCGATCCGATGCATGCCCGGGCACTGAAACACAAGGCCAAAGCGATGCTCAGGACGGGTGATTTCCAGCGGGCCCTCATATGCTGCAGGGAAGCCCTCGACCTCAACCCGAACTCCGTCTCCCTGTGGGTGATGAATGGCCTTGCGAACTACGGGATTGCAAACTACCGGGAATCGATCCGCTGCTACGACCGGGCGCTGAAACGCGACCCCCAGTCGCTCTCCGCAATGATCAACAAGGGAATTGCGCTCAACAAGGCAGGGAAGTACCAGGAGGCGCACGCATGCTTCGACCTCGCCCGGTTCATCGATCCCGGTCTTCCGGCCATCTACACCAACAAGGCCATCTCGTTCTACTACCAGAAGAACTATCCCCAGGCGCTTCGCTGCATCGAATGGACGCTTGAAATCGATCCCGAAAACGAGCGGGCGAAGTCCCTCCGACGGATACTCCAGTCAGGTCATGCACAGTGAGTGCGCACACCGGAAAAAGCAGTTAAAAATCGGATAATATCGATTCGAAATCGAGTATTTTCGGGCTTCCCGGCTCTTTTGCTTCTTCGATGCAGGTGATGATTTTCTCGATGACTTCGTTTTCACTGCGCGGCACTTTGCCCTGCAACACATTATCGAGCGCCCTGCTGTGGTAGATGACATGCTGGAGGCGCACGTCCTTGTAGCCGACCACGGCGACGATGGCATTGGATCGTTGATCAGAAGTGATGGAGATGATATTATTGACATTCACATAATCGTCCTTCAATGATTTTACCCATACCATGCTGGATATATTAAAAATGAGCATAAATTTTAGTTCCGATCTGCCACCGGAAAAGAGACCGGGCCCGAATGAACAAGAAAGGAGCTATTTTTTGTATTCACGCTGTGCATAGGAATATTTTTCCGATTCTCCACCGCTCGCAACGATATAGATCCATTCCCAGAGCGATTTCAAGGTGCCGAACTGTTCATACCGCCGCATGGAAAACCCCACCTTCATTGCCGGGTTGAGCACCACACGCCCAAGCTGCTTCATTCTCCGGGCGATCTCGAGATCGTCCCCTGCATCGATGCAGCGGTACATGCCTGCGGCAAAGAAGGCCTCACGGTCAAATGCGGTGTTGCACCCGAGCGTGTAGTACATGGTGCCGGTCAGGTACCCGACCCGTGAGAAGAGGTTGGCGAAATGCAGGGACAGCTGGTGGTTCAGGCCCGGCTCGATCGGGGAGACGTAGCCGTAGAGCTGGACGATGCCCTCATCGCGGGAAAAAGAGCGTTGAATCTCTTCCAGCCAGTTTTCGGGGATGATGCAGTCCGCATCGGTGGTGGCGATGATGGTGCCGCGGGCCAGTTTCGCACCGTCATTGCGCGCCCCACCCACCTTCTCGCTGGTCTGGATCACCACCCGGTCGGCATACGGTTCGGCGAGTTCCCGCGTCCGGTCCTGTGAATTACCGTCCACGACGATGATCTCGTAGGTCTCCCGGGGCAGTGTCTGGGTGGAGAGGGAGGCAAGACACCGCTCAATGTTTTCCTCCTCATTGTAGGTTGGAACGATTACCGAAATCATGGCTCCACCAGTTCGCTGTAAAGTGCACGGTGCTGCTGTGCAATACGCCGGATGTCAAATTGCGCGGTGAATGCCCGCGCCGCTGCGGCAAGGGCGCGAAGCGCGCCATCATCAGTTATCTGACGGGCGGCTTCATCAACATTTCCAAAATATGCAAGATTTTCCCCGAAAATCTCCCGGAATTCAGGGATTTCCCGTGCCACGACCGGAAGCCCGCAGGAAAGCGCCTCGAGGTTCACGAGCCCGAAGGTCTCGGCGTACGACGGCATGAAAAAGATGTCGGCGGCGCTGTAAGCGGCTACGATATCGGGGACAAACCCGGTAAACAGCATATTTTCCCCGCACTTCTTCTTCATCTGCTGTATTTTGAAATAATCCTTCGAGCCCATCCCGTAGGGAAACCCGCCCACCCATACCCAGAGCAGGTCGGGAACCTGCAGGGAAAGCTCCATCACATCATAGATCCCTTTTCTCGGCGTCTGCTGGGCAACGGTGAGCACGACCCGCGCATCGTCGCCGATACCGTGGGCCTCCCTGAACTCCTGCGCTTTTTGCCGGTCGTGCGAAAATATCCCCCTGTCCACGCCGTTCGGGATCAGCGTCGTGGGCACGCCGGGGACCATGGCCTCGATCTCCTGCTGGCATATCTCCGAGATGGTGATGATATGGTCGAACGAGCGGTAGATTTTCGGGTAGAGCGAATTGACGACATTGTGGAAGGCGACATTGTCCTCGTTGATGCGGGGCGTCGAGTGCGCCGTGAGCACGGAACAGCCGCGGTTCATCTTTTCATTGGAGAGGGCGAGCGGGCCGAAGGTGTGGTAATGCACCACATCGAAGGTGCTGCTCATCGCATTGTAGCTGACATCGACGGACCTGTCCTGCAGCAGTGCCTTATACAGCGTTTTTGCGGCAGTAGCGCAGCCGATGTACTTGAAAAAGAGCATATCCTCGACAAAAAAATTGACGTTCATGGAACCGCCTTCACGAACTCCAACGCGTTGCGGATGCATGCATCCATGTTCAGGTACTCGAACTCGGCAAATCGTCCCACCAGATCGATCCCCTGATCCCTGATATAGGTTCGGACGGTCTCGATGTTGTCCTGGTACTCGAGATCGTAGACGACATAGGCAAAGTCCTCGCGTTCCACCGCGCGGTAGACGACGCTCTCCGCGCTCTCGATGAGCCCCATGCGGACGAGCCCTTCCACCACATGGTCGACCACCTCGTCATCGGAGAGCGCCGATACGGCATCCCCTTCGTTGCAGGTGATCTCCGCGAGGATCGACGAGCAGCCCTCCGGTGCGACGTCGGTGCTGTAGTTCGAGGGAAACGAGACGCGATTGAAAGACCCGAGGTCGTGCTGGGGGACATACAGCCAGGAATATTCGGCAACCTCGCCCGTAATCCCGAGACAGACGGAGATGAGGGAATTGTAGCGCAACCGTTCGCACGCCTTCCGGCATGCGTCGGGCACGCCGTCCATGCAGGCGAGAAGGTGCTGGACGGGTATGGTGGAGATGCACCGGTCGGCCTCGATCGACTCCGTGCCGTCGCTCACGATCACCCCGCCCCCCTCCTTCCGTACCGACGCGACCTCGAAGTCCGTGACGATACGATCCTGCACCGGGGCAGCCATCGCCCTGACCAGCGCCTCGATGCCCCCGCGGACCGGATAGGAGAAGACTGCCTGGTGGGTGTAGCCTTCGGTTTCGATGCCTATTGCGGATTTGACGATATCCTCCACGGGAGGGCGCGGAATGCGCCCGTCCACCCAGTGCAGCGACATCTTCTCCGCAGGGTAATTCCAGATCTTTTCATTGTACGGCACCATGTAGAGGTCGGCAATCCCCCTGCCGAACGTAGCGTAGATCCACTCGCGAAAATTGCGGGGCGGCGGGGTCTCGCCTTTCTCGACCGCAATCAGGGTGCGGATATATTCATTGAGGCAGAAGAAGCAGTCCTCTTTCGGCAGGTCGGAAAGGCCGTTTTCAAAGGGGTATTTCACAAAATTTCCCTTATAGAATATTTTGGTGTTCCTGCGGCGCTCATCTCGGTTGTCCCCCAGGACATCGCGCATGAACGAGAGGATTTCCGTATCCCTGCTGAATATGATATGGGAGCCCCCGGTATCGAAGGTAAACCCCTCCGTTGTTCTCGAACGGCAGAGGCCCCCGATGGTGGCCTCACGTTCGAGGACCACGACGTCTTCACCCTTTTTTGCGAGAAGCCTCGCGAGGGTGACGCCGGTCAGCCCGCCGCCTAAAATTGCCCATCTCACGATACTATTTTCGGCCCGTTCTCATAAAAAAGTGTTGAATTCAACGACAGACGCCGTGAAAAAACGTCATTTCGGCTGGATAAACCAGCCCGTACAGGTGCTATCGAGGATGCCTGAATCGTTTTTCGCCGTGAGAAGGCTGACTGCGACCATGGCCACGAACGAGAGGACGAGTGCGTAGAAGCTGAAATGCACCGGCAGAGCTGCGACATACTGGTGCCAGTAGCCGAATATCCCGGCACTCACCAGCCCGATGCTCATGCTGGCGATGGCCCCCTGCCGGGTCGCTCCCCTCCAGTACAGCCCGGCGAGCAGCGGCACGGCAAAGGTGGCAAGCATCACGCCGATTCCCATCCATATCAGCCATGCCAGCATGGGCGGCGGGTTCACCGCAAGCAGGAGCGTCCCTCCTGCCGCAGCCACCACGGAGACTTTGCTGACCATGAGCACCTCCTTGTCCGAGGCAGAAGGCCGCAGGATGTTGCGGTAGACATCCCAGCCGAACATGGTGCCCACGGTGAGCATCAGCCGGTCCGTGGTGGACATCACCGCGGCAAGCACGATGACGGCGAATATCGCCCATACGAACACGCTGCTCGAGACCAGCTGGATGCTGTACACAAGGATGAAGTCCTGTGCGTTGATTGCCTCGGGCAGGACGAGGGCCCCGGACTCGACAAGTGACCGGCCCGCGAATCCGGTGAACTTGACCAGAAACATGACCACGGCATACACCGCGAATGCGATGACCGGCGACCAGCGGAAATACTTCTCGTCTTTTGCGGCGAGCACATTATTGATGACATGGGGTGCGCACGCCAGCCCGATCATCAGCAGCAGCCCGAAGGAGACCAGGAATTCGGGAGTGAAGGCCGGAGCGCCTGCAGGCATGTAGGGCTGGACGAAGTTCGGGTTGATTTCAGCAAGCGCCCCGTTGATGCTGGTGAGCCCTCCCGCTTGCAGGATAACGAGCGGCGCCATGATCAGAACGCCGAGGATGAGGATCCCTCCCTGAAAGAGCGTGGTCCAGGAGACGGCGTAGAGCCCGCCGATGGTGGTGTAGAGCGTGATCACGATGCCTGCAATGAGCAGTGCCTGCCAGTGCTGGATGCCGAACAGCCAGACAAGGATGATGCTGATTGCCGTGTACTGCCCGATCAGGTAGATGAGCGAGACGATGATGCCTGCGACGGCACTGAGCCCCCGCATCGCCCTCGGGCTCTCGAACCGGTGGGCGAAATAGTCCTGGATCGTCATGTACCCCTCCTGCGTACCGACGTGGTTGAGCTTCACGCCGAAAACGATGATGGCGAACGCTGCCGAGAGGGGCACGAAGATCTGTTCCCAGATCGTCGGCCACCCGGCGGCATACCCGAGCCCGCTCACGCCGAGAAGGGTCATCCCGCTGCAGATGGAAGCGACGATGAGAATGGTGAACACCCAGAACCCGAGTGACCTACCTGCGAGGATGTAATCTTCCGAATTATGGATCTTCTTCGAGGCCCAGCTCCCGATGGCGATCAGCAGGACGCAGTAGAGCACGACGACCGTGAGGGTCACCATCTCGACCATATCATGCAGCCTCCCTGAAGGTGAGAGCCCAGATGAGCAATACGAGGACGGCGAGCAGCACCGTCCCTCCCACGAGTATAGTGGTTATCGTTGGCAGACCGAACATACTATCATGTTATATGTTAGCATGCTACATATTAACATAATCGATCCAGCCATCGCGGGGCCCGGAGACGAACAAAAAAGAGTTATTCGGGTTTCTGGCTTTTCACGGTTTTCAAACCCCTCAGAATCGCGATCTTGCCGGTCCTGACGAGTTCCTTTATCCCGTACTGGCGCAGGAGTTTTTCAAGGGCGTTGATCTTTTCGGAGTCGCCCGTGACCTCGAGTACCACGGTCCGGGTGCCGACGTCGATGATCTTCGCCCTGAATATACTCGCGATCTGCATGATTTCTGCCCGGCTGGCGCCGGTCTCGGCACCGACCTTGATGAGCGCGAGCTCGCGGTCGACATGATCGCGGTAGGTGATGTCGGATACCTTGACGATGTCGATTAACTTGTTCAGCTGTTTTTTCAACTGTTCGATCTGGGCGTCGTCGCCGTAGGCGACCACCGTGATCCTGCTCATATTGGGCTCCTCGCAGACCCCCACCGCGAGGCTCTCGATGTTGAATCCCCGCCGGGAGAACAGGCCTGCAACCCGGCTCAGGACACCTGCTTTGTTCTCAACGAGGATGCTCAGGGTGTGGGCTTTCATTGCTGGTGCCCCCCGATCATCTCGTTGATTGCCGCTCCAGCCGGCACCATGGGAAAGACGTTCTCCTCGCGCTCGATGTGGAAGTCCAGCACAAAGGGCCCCTCTGCATCGATTGCTGCCTGCAGGGCCGGGCGCACCTCATCGCGCGTCTCCACCCTTATTCCCTCGACGCCGTAGGCATTGGCAATTTTCACGAAATCCACGGCCGGGAGCTCGGTATACGAATAGCGGCGGTCGTAGAAGAGCTCCTGCCACTGGCGCACCATGCCGAGGTACCTGTTGTTCAGGATGGCGATGCGCACCGGGATATTGTAGTGCGCAACCGTCCCGAGTTCCTGGATGTTCATCTGGATACTGCCGTCCCCGGCGATATCAAAAACCTGTTCGCCGGGGCGGGCGAAATGCGCCCCGATCGCCGCGGGAAACCCGTACCCCATCGTCCCGAGCCCTCCCGACGAGATCCACTGGCGGGGATGCCGGAAGCAGTAGTACTGGGCGGCCCACATCTGGTTCTGCCCGACCTCGCTCACGATCACCCCCCCGCCGTTGAGCAGGTCGCTCAGCTGCTGGATGACGTACTGCGGGTGCAGGCCGTCGCCCTCGGCATATCGCAGCGGGTGGTTCTCCTTCCATACATCGATTTTGTGCAGCCACGGCGGCGGGCCGTCCCGTTTCCGGATCCGGGCGAGCATGTCCCCGAGCACCGCCTTCGCGTCTCCCACGATGGGTACGTCGACCGGCTTGTTTTTGCCGATTTCCGCAGGGTCGATGTCGATGTGCACGACCTTCGCATGGGGGGCGAAGGTCTCGATCTTGCCGGTCACCCGGTCGTCGAACCGCACCCCGATGGCGAGCAGGAGATCGCATTCGGTAACCGCGTAATTGGCATATTCGGTGCCGTGCATACCCAGCATGCCAAGGTTGAGAGGATGGTCGCAGGGGATGCACCCGAGCCCCATCAGCGTCGCGGTCACGGGAAGCATGAGCCGCTCGGCAAGCTCCACGAGTTCTCCGGATGCGCCCGAGGCGATCACCCCGCCCCCGGCGTAGATGATGGGCCGCTCCGCCTTCGTAAGGAGGTCGATGGCACGCTCGATCTGCCGGGTATGCCCGCGGTAGGTGGGCTGGTACCCGCGGAGCGTGATGGTCTCGGGTGCTGGTGTGGGGTCCGCTACAAGGTCGGTGTTGACGTCTTTTGGGATATCGATAAGCACAGGGCCGTTTCTTCCCGTCTGTGCAATGTAAAACGCCTCCCGGACCACGCCCGCGAGTTCGCCGGCGTGCTTGACCAGGTAGTTGTGCTTGGTGACCGGCAGCGTGATGCCGGTGATGTCGGATTCCTGAAACGCGTCGTTGCCCAGCATGGACGTCGGCACCTGCCCGGTGATCGCCACGACGGGCACGGAGTCCATGTACGCGGTGGCGATGCCGGTGACCAGGTTGCAGGCCCCCGGCCCGGATGTCGCCAGGCAGACCCCCACGCGCCCGCTTGCCCGTGCATAGCCGTCGGCAGCATGGACGGCGGCCTGCTCGTGGCGCATCAGGATGTGCCGGATGGATGAGTCGTAGAGCTCATCGTAGATGGGCAGCACCGATCCCCCCGGGTACCCGAAGATAATGTCAACTCCTTCCTTTGCGAGGCTTTCAATGAGAATTTTTGCACCTGTTTTCATTATCGACTCCTCAGCAGCCTGTTCATTCCGTTGATCACGGCCTCCACGCTTGCAGTGATAATATCAGTGCGTGCGCCCCGGGATGTAATAACATCTCCGTCCCGGCTCAATTTGACCATGACGTCGACCATCGCCTCGGTCCCGCCGGTGATGGCATCCACATGATAGTCTTCGAGCCTGATGTCGGCCACCGCCGCAACCGAGTTCTGGAGCGCTTTGATTGCCGCATCGACGGGACCGGTCCCGGTGGACGCACCTGTCACCTCGTTGCCGTAGACCTGCATGGTCACCGACGCGGTGGGGATGGCGTTGCTGCCGCTCACCACCGTAAACTGGCGAAGATCGAGCACCGGTTCGGTCGCAAGCGAAAGCACCGTATCGGCGATGGCCATCACGTCGGCATCGGTGATCCGCTTGCCCTCGTCGCCGAGCTCCTTGATGCGGCTGACAATCTCCCGCAATTGCGCAGGATCGGGCTGGTAGCCCATCTCGTCGAGAGCCGCGAGCACCGATGCGGACCCCGAGTGCTTCCCGAGAACGATGCGCCGTTTCCTCCCCACGATCTCCGGCTTGATTGGCTCGTAGGTGCTCGCATCGCGCAGGACACCGTGAGCATGGATGCCGCTCTCGTGGGTGAACGCCATGGCCCCCACGATGGCCTTGTTGGTGGGCAGTTCCACCCGTGAGAGGCGCGAGACCAGCGAGGAGAGATGGTAGAGCTGGGTTGTCTCGATGCCGGTCGGCGTCCCGTAGAGCACCTCGCATGCCATCACCACCTCCTCGAGAGGGGTGTTGCCCGCACGCTCCCCGAGCCCGTTCACGGTCACGTGGGCGCAGGTGGCCCCGTGTTTCAACGCGGCAAACGTATTGGCGAGGGCAAAGCCAAGGTCGTCGTGGCAGTGGATGGAAAGCGGCGCGACACACAGCGGCGGTAGTATTCCGGCGACCCGCTCGGGGGTCAGGAGCCCGACCGTGTCGCAGAAACAGAGCCTGTCAGCCCCGTGTTCGACCGCGGCGGCAAACAGCGATCCCAGAAACGCCTGGTCCGCCCTCGATGCATCCTCGCCGGAAAATTCCACCACGAGGCCGCGCTCCTTCGCATGCTCCACCGCCTCCAGCGCCATCTCCCAGACTTTCTCGCGCGTCTTACCCAGCTTTTTGGCGATATGCAGGTCGCTCACTGGAATGACCATATGCACGGAATCGACGCCGCAGTCCGCGGCGAGGTCGATATCGTGCGCAAGCGCCCGGACATAGCAGCAGCATTCGGCGTGCAGGCCCGCGTCCGCGATGAGACGGATCGCTTCACGCTCGCCTTCGGATGCCGCGGCTGATCCCGCTTCGATTACATCGACGCCGATCCGGTTGAGCGCGGTGGCGATTTCGAGTTTTTCTGCCGGGGTCAGCGAAACACCCGGTGTCTGTTCCCCGTCACGCAGGGTCGTGTCAAAAAAGCGAATCTTTTCAGAGAATAAAGCAATCACTCATAGGATTTCTCACCCATTGTAAATTGAGAGTCGCTCTATTTATAATTTGGGGGGTATGGAATCGTCCTTTCGCAACCCGCAACGAAGGGCAGACTGCCCCCCCTGTCGTATCCCATGCTGGCTGCGCTATAAAAAGTGGTTATGCGGGAGTTCCGCTCTCGTAGAGAATGGTCATGTACCGGGCAGAGAATATCGCAAGGGCCGGGCCGATGAAGAGGCCGATGATCCACCCGATGAGGGGAATCGACATGAAAAATCCCAGGATGAACTGCACGACCACCATCACGATCCAGAGGACGACGAGCGCGACGATGTACTCGACCCAGCCAATCTTCCCGATGGCCTCCAGGATTGCGCTGAAATTGAACGCCTCCCCCATGCTGTCCTTGCGGGCGAACCGCACCATGCCGAGAACGGCGATGAGCGAGATGAGGATGGCCAGGATGAATACGACCAGCATGCCGACCAGTAGCACACCAACACCGGCCACATTGGCCGCCGAATTACCCGTGGAAAACGCGAGAACAGATCCCCCGATGAGTACAGCCCCGACCAGGATTACCGGGAGTGCATACACAACGCCGATGATCAGCAGTTTGATGCCGTCGATGAACATCCCCACCCAGTCGTCCACCTCCGGGGCAGGTCGGGCGCCCCTATAGATCCTGACCACGTATCCCCCCATGAGAGGGAAGATGATATAGCAGATGATGAGCAGGATCCATTTCTTCCACTCGCCCATCAACCCTTCTCTGGTATACTCGAACGAATCTCCAAGCATTTCTCCGATTTCCATGGAATCACCTTTTTACTCATCCGTCTCGATTTTCTCTATATAAAACTTATCATTATTTTGAGATACTCCGGCCCTGTTGCCTGCATTGTGTGATAGCGGGAAGCATCGCATCCGAACCCCCGCTGCGATCCCATGCGGGGGACGGAACCATGGAACAGCGGGAGATGGACAGTGGGGTGCGCAGGACGAAAACGATTGGTAAGACTTCAGGAAGGAGAGCCGGCGACGCCCTGCTCGTAGATGAGGGCGGTGAAGCGTACCGAATACATTCTCCATGCCGGCATAAGGAACAGGGCCACGACCCATCCGGCAAACGGAACGGAATAGAACAGCGCCACGCCTGCATGGAAAATCATGGAAATCAGCCAGAGGATCGTGAGCGCAAGCAGGTAATTCCCCCACCCGATAGCGCGGATATCCCCGAGGATCGCCCTCGCCCGGAACGCCTCCCGCATCCGGCCCGTGCGGGCAAACCTGATCACGCCGATGGTGGAGAGCAGCATGAGCAGGAGCCACACGGTAAGAATGACCAGCAGTGCGGTGCCCCCAATCGAAACCAGTGCCAGCATGGACTGGACGGCATACTCCGTGAACATGAGTGCGAAGAATGGGAGCGTTAAAAGGAATGCTGCGACGAGCAGGGCCAGCACCGGGACCAGATAGATTGCCTTGATGAGAAACAGCTTCACCCCGTCGATGAAAAGGCCGATCCAGCCTTCAGGGTCGGGGGCGGGGTCGTCGCCGCGGTAAATACGCAGCGAGTAGCCGAGAAACACGGGAAAGATAATGCAGGCGATGAGCAGCCGGAACCACCGCACCCATTGCTCCCAGAGCGCCTCTCGTGTGTAGGCAAACGCATCGTGCACGAGTGCGTCGATGTCCATCCTGGTCACCGGATCCTGGACGGGTTCAGTGCCGGAAGTGGCGCACCCCGGTGAATAGCATGGCCACATTCAGGCGGTTTGCCGCCTCGATGACCTCCGCATCGCGAATCGATCCGCCGGGCTGGATAAGTGCGGTCGCCCCGGCATCTGCTGCGACCTCGAGGGTGTCCGGGAACGGGAGGAATGCATCGGAGGCGACCGACGATCCCTCGAGGGAGCGCCGGGCCTTCTCGATGGCGATCTTTGCGGCGTCGACGCGGCTCATCTGCCCGGCGCCGATGCCGATCACCGCGTGCTCGTCGGCGAAGATGATCGTGTTGCTCTTGGTGTGCTTGCAGACCTTCCATGCAAGCTGCAACGCCCGCAGTTCCTTTGCATCGGGATCGCGGTCGGAGACGACCTCCCATGATTCCGTGTACTCCGGGGTCCGCTGCACGAGCGCCCCTCCGTCGATCGACCTGATGCGATCGGCGACAATGGGTTCCGGCAGGGTGAGCACGCGCATATTCTCCTTTTTCTTCATGGCATCGAGGGCGTCGCCCGTATACGAGGGCGCGATGACGACCTCCACGAAGGTCGCGCAGATCTCTTCGGCGAGGGCGGCGTCGACGTCCCTGTTGAACGCAATCACCGAGCCGTATGCGGAGGCAGGATCCACCTCGCGCGCGGCGATGTACGCCTCGAAGGCCGAGGGGCCGATCGCCACGCCGCAGGGATTGTTATGCTTGACGATCACCGCGCAGGGCTCGGCAAATTCCCGGACCAGCCCCGTGGCAGCGTCCGCATCAAGGTAGTTATTGTAGGACATCTGCTTGCCCTGCAGGGGAACCTGCGCGGCGATGCCCTCCGTGCCGTAGACCGCAGCCTGCTGGTGAGGGTTTTCCCCGTACCGGAGAATCCTTCCGTGTGCGAACTGGACGGTGTATACGGAGGGAAACACACCGCCGAGGCCGTGGAGGTAATTGCTGATGGCCGCATCGTAGGCAGCGGTGCGGGCAAACGCCTTTTTCGCAAGATCAAGGCGCAGCTCCGGGGAGAATTCGCCGTGAGCCACCGCGTCCGCAATGGCGGGGTAGTCGGCAGGGTCCACCACCACGGCGACATCCCGGTAGTTCTTCGCCGCCGCACGGATCATCGCCGGGCCCCCGATATCGATATACTCCACCAGCGCTGCAAGCGGCAGGCCCTTTCCCGCCATCATCTCGAAGGGATAGAGGTTGATGGCGACAAGATCGATGCCCTCGATGCCGTGCTCCTCCATCACCGCATCATCGATGCCCCGTCGGCCCAGAAGCCCGCCATGGATCTTCGGGTGCAGCGTCTTGACCCGCCCGTCCATCATCTCCGGCGACCCGGTATATGCAGATACCTCGGTGTACCCGATGCCCGCCTCGCCAAGCGCCTTCCCCGTGCCCCCGGAACTGAGGATCTTCACCCCGTTATCCGCAAGCACCCTTGCAAGGTCGACTATCCCGGTTTTGTCCCAGACAGAGAGGAGTGCCCGTTCCATAGCCAGACATATGCATCCTGATCCACTAAAAAGGTTGGTTGTTGCCGGAGGTTTGGGGAAATGCACCCCAAGGGCCGGACGGCTCTGCCGCGAATATGCCCCCACGGCATCGCTTATTGCCTCTGCAGGCGACCGTGTACGTGTGAAACCTGCGTCCCTCAAGAGAGTTCTTTACTGGTGCCCCCGGTGCAATATCCCCCTGCTGGCGCGGCAATGCAGCTGCGGGGAGACCGGAAAGGAAATCCACCTTCTCCAGCCCTATGACGTCCGCCCGGCGCTGGATCATGACCGGGATATCATCAGGGTGCTGCTCCTGGAACGCTTCGGGACGGACACCCTCCCCCGCATCGTCCTGTTCAACAAGACCGGGGGAACCGACCGGACCGATCTCATCATCGCCAATGGGGAGCGGTTCGGCTGGCTCTCATTCGATCCCTGCACGCGATCGTATTCGCTCGATATCGCGTTTGAGGCGCTCGACTATCTCGCGCCCACACTACGCAAAGGCATCATTGATATTACCGAAACGGTGGATAACTCTCGGGGACGGCGCCTCGGCGGAAAGCGGATCGAGGTCGCCGCCGATACTGCGGACGGGTGCGTGATCCTGCGTGCGGGGCATCTCTGGGGGACCGGACAGCGTTCCGGCGGCAGCGTGCGCGTGCGCAGGCTCGGCCCCCTTGCCAAAACATCGTATCCCGATCCGGCATGGGAGGACGCAGTGCGGCAGAACCGGCGCCACCTGAAAAATCTCGAACGCCATGCCATACGGTTCATACGGCAGCAAACCCGGCATCGCAACGAGGTGAATGTCTCGTTTTCGGGGGGAAAAGACAGCACGGTGGTGCTCGAACTCGCAAGAAGGGCCGGGATCGAAGAGGCATACTTCGTCAATACGGGCCTTGAATTCCCCGAAACACTGGAGTATGTGCGGTCGAGGGGAGTTGAGGAGGTTCGCTGCACCGCGGATTTCTGGAAGGCGCTCAGAGAAAAAGGCCTGCCCGCGAAAGACGACCGCTGGTGCTGTGAGATGCTGAAGCTCGAACCGGCGCGTCAATGGCTCGCATCGCGTGCGCCCTGCATCACCGTGCAGGGGAACCGGGCATACGAATCGTTTGCGCGGGCGAATCTGCCTGCGGTAGCGCCCAACCCCTATTTTCCCCTGCAGGTCAATATCTCTCCCATCCTGCACTGGCGGGCGCTGGAGGTATTCCTGTATATCTGGTGGCGCGACCTTCCCTGCAACCCGCTGTATGCAGAAGGGTTCGAGCGGGTGGGGTGCTGGGTCTGCCCGGCGATGCTCGAGAGCGAGCTGGAACGCGCCCGCGAAATCCACCCGGATCTCGTCGGCCGGTGGGAGGGGGTGGTGCGGGACTGGGCAGCGTCGCGGGGACTGGATGAAGGCGTCGTCACCTGCGGCATCTGGCGCTGGAGACATCCTCCCCCCAAGATCCGGGAGCTTGCCCGGGAGCATGGTATCGAATTGCCGGATAGCGGAAAGATGAAAATGCGAAAAAAGAGCCTACAGCCCCTATTAAAGAAATCAGAGTCCAGAAAAGACTTATAATGTCCGGAGTGGAGAAAAAACATATATAGAACCACATTCCTATAGTAATGGTGTACGCTGATTTATATCCAATGGCAGGTAGTTGAATGGAGAAAAAAGACCTGGAGCAGGAAGGATTGAACAATTCATCCGCAGAAAACGAGTCCGTCATGGGTGAGGACGCCTCTTCGGCCGCTGCAGCGCCGAATGCGGAGCTCGCCCGGGAGTTCGAGGAGCTCCAGCAGAAGTACAGCGAACTCAGCGACCGCTATCTGCGCCTTGCCGCAGATTTCGAGAACTATAAAAAGCGTGTTGCCAGGGATCAGGAGATGCGCATCGATGCCGCAGTGGCGGCATTCGCCGCGGACATACTCGAGGTTGCCGATAACCTCGAACGTGCCACCGCAGCGGAGGATGAAAATCTTCGCGAAGGCCTTGACCAGATCAGGAAACTTCTCATGGCCATTTTCGAACGCCATGCAATCACCCCCATCGAGTCCCTCTACGAGAGGTTCGACCCCGAGGTGCAGGAGGCGATCGCCTACGTCCCATCCGATCGCGATGAGGGATGTGTCATCGATGAGCTGATTCGCGGGTATCGCATGAAAGACAGGGTAATCAGATGCGCAAAGGTTACCGTATCGAGAGGAAACGAGTAGGAGGTTTTGAAACATGACATCGTCAAAAGTTCTGGGTATCGATCTGGGTACAACGAATTCCTGCATGGCGATCATGGAAGGGGGGAGGGCCACGGTCATCGCCAACGCCGAGGGTGCCCGCACCACGCCTTCCGTCGTCGCCTTCACCAAAGAGGGAGAGCGGCTCGTCGGGAATGTTGCGAAACGCCAGGCCATCACCAACCCCGCACGCACGATCCAGTCCATCAAGCGTGACATGGGAACGGACCGGAAGGTCGTCATCGACGATAAAACCTACACGCCCCAGGAAATTTCCGCAATGATCCTTCAGAAGCTCAAAGGCGATGCCGAGGCATACCTGGGCGAGAAGATCACGAAAGCGGTCATCACCGTCCCGGCGTACTTCAACGATGCGCAGCGGCAGGCAACCAAGGACGCGGGCACCATAGCGGGGCTCGAGGTGCTGCGCATCATCAACGAGCCCACAGCGAGCGCCCTCGCCTATGGCATCGAAAAAGAGGAGGAGGCGACGGTCCTTGTCTACGATCTCGGCGGAGGGACGTTCGACGTCTCCATCCTGTCGCTCGGCGACGGCGTCTTCGAGGTGATTGCCACCGCAGGCGACAACCACCTCGGCGGCGATGATTTCGACCAGCGCGTGATCAACTACCTGGTCGAGGAATTCAAAAAGAAGGAGGGCATCGATCTCACCAGGGATCCCATCGCCATGCAGCGCCTGAAGGATGCTGCGGAAAACGCCAAAAAAGAACTCTCCACGGTACAGAAGACCAACATCAACCTCCCCTATATCACCACCGACGCGACAGGCCCGAAATTCCTCGACATCGACCTGTCAAGGGCGAAATTCGAGCAGCTCATCGAAGACCTCGTGGACCGGACCATCGGCCCGATCAAGCAGACGCTCTCCGATGCCAAGCTCGACCCCGACCAGATCGACCATGTGCTGCTCGTCGGCGGGTCGACGCGGGTGCCGCTCGTCCAGCAGAAAATAAAGGCAATCCTGAAAAAAGAGCCTGACAAGGGCATCAACCCCGACGAATGCGTCGCCCTCGGCGCGGCCATCCAGGCAGGCGTCCTGACCGGCGAGGCCAAGGACATCGTGCTGCTCGACGTCACGCCGCTCACCCTGAGCATCGAGACGCTGGGCGGCATCGCCACGAACCTCATCGAGCGTAACACCACCATCCCGACCAGGAAAAGCCAGATCTTCACCACTGCCGCCGACCGGCAGACAAGCGTCGAGATCCATGTGGTGCAGGGCGAACGCGCCCTTGCCAAGGACAACATCACGCTCGGCAGGTTCCAGCTGACCGGCATCCCGCCCGCGCCCCGGGGCATCCCGCAGATCGAGGTCTCCTTCGATATCGACGCGAACGGTATCATCAACGTCTCTGCAAAGGATCTCGGCACGGGCAACGAACAGGCGATCACCATCAAAGGCACCAAGCGCCTCTCCGACGACGAGATCGAGGACATGATCAACAAATCCCGGCAGTACGAGGAAGAGGATAAAAAGAAGCGCGAGGAGATCGAGCTCCGGAACAACGCCGACATGGCGATATTCTCCGCGGAAAGGCTGCTCAAAGAGAGCGAAGACAAGATCGATGCCCCCGACAAGCAGAAGATCGAGGAGGGCATCGCATCCGTAAAAGACGCTCTTGAGAGCGACGACTCCGGGAAGATCGAAAAGGAGATGGAAACCCTCACCGAAGCGGTCTTTGCCGCGACCACGAAGATCTACCAGCAGGCGCAGGCCGAAGCGCAGCAGCACCAGCAGGCGCAGGCCGAACCACCGAGCGATGACACCGTCGTCGACGCAGACTACGAAGTCAAGAACGAGTGAGCCGGATGGGTGCGAGCTACTACGATATCCTTAACATCCCGCGCAATGCAAGCGAAAAGGAGATAAAGCGAGCCTACCGCACCCTCTCCAAACAATACCATCCCGATGTCTGCAAAGAGGAGGGATGCGAGGATAAGTTCAAGGAGATCAACGAGGCCTACAGCGTCCTCTCCGATCCGCAGAAGCGGGCGCAGTACGACCAGCTGGGCCATGACGTCTACACGAGTGCGTCGAAGGGCCAGTATACGGGCGGCGGCGGGTTCGGCGGGTTCCAGGCAGATTTCGGCGGGTTTGGGGATATATTCGATGCCTTCTTCGGGGGCGGGGGGCGGTACGGGCAGGGGCGCGGCCCGCAGCAGGGCGCCTACCTCCTGATGCGGCTCCAGATCACCCTTGAGAATGCGGTCTTCGGGACCGACAGGGAGGTTGAAGTCTTCCACAGCGAACCCTGCCCCGCCTGCGATGGAACGGGAAGCGCCACAAAAAAGACCAGAACCTGTCCGCGCTGCGGCGGTTCGGGACAGGAGCGCCGGGCAAGCCAGACGCCCTTCGGGCAGTTCGTCCGGATGAGCACCTGTTCGCAGTGCGCCGGGAGCGGAAAAATCCCGGAGGAGGTCTGCAAAGAGTGCAACGGGTCGGGCCATGTCAGGGTCAGGCGGACGGTCAACGTGCATATCCCTCCGGGCATCGATTCGGGGATGCGCCTGCGTATGGAAGGATACGGCGAGGCGGGCGATTACGGCGCCCCGAGCGGGGACCTCTTCATCGAGATCGCAGTCGCCCCCCACAAGCGTTTCACGCGGAGCGGCGACAACCTCGAGACCACGGCCGATATCACCCCGGCACAGGCAGCCCTCGGGTCGGTGACGGAAATCGAGACTATCGACGGCCGGCATATCGAATTACACATCCCCCCCGGCGTGCAGCACAACACGGCCCTCAAAATCGCCGGCGAGGGAGTGCGCCGCCGCGGCCGCCCGGGCGACCTGCTCGTACGGGTGAAGGTGGTAATTCCAAGGCGCCTCTCCGAGGAGCAGCAGAAGCTCTATGCACGATTGATGGAGCTCGAGGGGACGAAGCCGGGCACCGCCGAAGCGCACCGGAAGGGTTTTTTTCAGGACGTTATGGACAAGGTCAAGGAATCCGTGAAATAACGGATCCTCCCTTTGCACCGTTTTTATCGCGTCCGGAGCAGTACCGAGCGCAATTCCCTGCAATATGCACTCATATTGAGGCTCCCCTCGCCGAACCGCAGTTCCGGGTGGCTGTTCGCCTCGATGGTCGCATCGGAGGGGCAAAGCACGACCTCGATTCCCGTCCGGTCTGACGCCTGCCGCATGGCTTCGCGGAACGCGCCGAGGCAGTAAGCGACGCGACGTTTGTAGGTCCCGGCGGTTTTCTCAAGGTACGCTTCGAGACGCCCGGTTTCAATCGCCAGAAAATCGCGCCGAACGCGTTCGCTCCCGCATCTTCCGAGCATGAACCGGTAATGGGAGTAGGGGTACATGCGCTCGAGCTCCCCGGGCACCACGCCGCATGTGCCGAAGACCACGACGTGGTAGCGATCGTCGGGGAGAACGGCACTGATAATCCCCCGGAACGTGATATGGCTCGGGCTCTGGCTATAAGGTTTTTTCATCGAACAGGGCAGGAAGATGCAGATGTCGCGTGCGGGCGGGACATACTGCCGGATGATGAACCGGTGTGCCGCTTCAAATGCCGGATGGTAGAAGGAGGGACCGGAGATGATATCGCCGGATTCCGGGGGCTGGATCATTGGCGCAGTACCGTTGGTGCGCTGTAGGCATAAAGTGCGATGAATGAATGACCCGCCGGGATTTCGGGAGGTTATTTCTCCTCGAAGGAAAGATAATAATGGTTATTTGTCCTTTCCCACCATGCATCGACATCCGGAGGTCATGAACACTGGCAAAACTGCTCTTTGAACTGTCGGGGGAGCACCCCGATCTGCCGTTCGCGGAACTGGAATGTGTCGGCAGGGTCATCGACCGGAAGCCGCAGGTCGCCGTCGCCGAATGCCCCGAACCGGGCGCAACGGCGCGGCTGGCCCTCAGCCACGTGGTGATGGAGTACCTCGGGGAATGTTCGGCTGCGGCGTTTGCCCTTCGGGAACTGCTCAGGGATCTCGGGATTGCGACCGACCGGCCGTTTGCGGGGAGGGCGAAAAAGATTTACGGGACGGCGATGGACGCCTCCCAGCTCGATATCGAACGCCTGATCGGCACCATGATCGACGGCCCGGTCAGCCTCTCCCGCCCCGAGGAGGAATACCGCGTGGTCTGTTCGGGCGACCGCTGCTATGTGGGAAAGGTCATACGCAGGATCGACAGGGGCGATTTTGCCTTCCGCAACCCCATGCGCCGCCCGTTTTTTCACCCCGGTGTGATGATGCCGGTCACTGCACGGGCGCTGGTGAACCTCTCGCTCGTCGAGCGGGGCGACCTCCTCTTCGATCCCTTCTGCGGGACAGGGGGCGTGCTGCTCGAGGCACGCCTTGTCGGAGCGCGGGTTCTGGGCAGCGATGCGGAGGAGGCGATGATCGCCGGGAGCACGACAAACCTTCCCGGGGCGGACCTTTTCCTCGCCGATGCCACTGCGATGCCGGTCCGGGACAATGCCATCGATGCGGTGGTGACCGACCTGCCGTACGGTCAGTCGGTGCGGATACGCGCCGCGACGATGGAGCGGCTCTATGCACGGTCGCTTGCAGAGATACGAAGGGTGCTCAAGGAAGGGAGGCGGGCGGTGGTGGTCACCCACCAGGAAATCCCTGCGATTGCAGAAGAATACTTTGAAATTACCGGGATTTTCCGTCAGCGCGTGCACAAGAGCCTGACGCGCAGAATTATGGTGCTTCAGTGAGAAAGGGTACCGCAAGCGAGGGTTGTGCGCACACGAACGGAGAGCGCACTACCGGAAGAGAGGAAACGGGCAGGATATGATAGACTGGCTGAGGATCAATTTCAACGAGGTCCAACCCGATAAAGCGCTCGCCATCCGGGCAATACGCCACTTAAAGAAGCGGGAAAAGATCAAGCTGTTTTCCCCCGACATCTCCCAGATGCGTGCCGCCGAAGGGAGGTGGTATGAGGCCCTCGTGTACGAGATGCTGCTTGATATCGCCAAAAAAAGCGATCGGATCGGTGCAGTCGTGCGAAAAGGAGCGGATGCACCCTTCCCCCCCGACGACATACTGCTCGGGCAGAACGGGCTTTTTTATTCGACACGGGGAGATATCAAACTGCGGGGGAACGGCCAGGATCTCGCCGAGTTCGATCTCCTGCTCCTTGACGATACCGGTGCCGTCGCCTTCGGCGAGATCGTCACGTCGCCGTCGGATATCAAAAAAATGGAGGAGGAAATCCTCTACAAAAAGCGTATTCTCGGCTACCTGTTCGGGCAGGCAACCGTCCCGTTCATGCTCTTTTCATCGGTCGACATCTCGCGCACCACCGCGGCAAAAAGGCTGATGCGCCAGCATGGCAGCACGATCATCGTCACGCGCTCCTGTGAAGACCTGAAATCGCTGCTCCGCATGCATGATACAAGGGGCATTCCCCGCAAACCCGTCCGCCATGCCAAGCTGATCGATCTCCATGCGGTGCAGCCGAAACGGCCCTTTAATTACAAAGAACTGCATGACCGCAGGAGGGACCGGGTGCTTGAGGCGCTGGTGAAAAAGGAGAGCATGGAAACGCTCAAGAAAGCGGACGACATCCCCCCCATCGTCAAAAAGATCATCTTCGGGGCGCTCTATCCCTCCGGGATCCGGGCGCTCTGCAGGGAGACAGAATTCTCCATCAGGGACCATATGTACTCCTGCAACGACGTGCTGGACCACTTCTCGAAGGTGATCATCGCCGCTGATCTGCCCGGGTATGAGCCGGTGATCTACCTCCGCCTCAAGCACAAAAAGGAGTACCTGAAGATGGTGCCGACCCGGGGAGGAGGGTTCAAGGTGGAGAGCAAACGGTCCGTGCGGATGAAGGGATTTTTCCTCTGGCTTGAATCGGTCGAGCCGACTCTCGGGGCGAATGTCACCACGCGCTTCGTCGACCAGTTTATCAAACAATAACCAAATTTTTTTTGGTGTCCGGCCCGGCGCGTCTCTCAGGAGATGTCGTCGAACGAGACCTCACGCCCCGTGAGGGCGTCAAGGTAGAAGCTGCGGTCGCCCGCATCGGATGCAAGGTCCACCCGGTACAGCGGGTAGTGGACGGTCTCGATGGAGGTGACTTCCGCCGTCGGCTCGATCCCCTTGAGAAGGGTCCGTACATCGTCGTCCTCAAGTTCGGGATCTCGCGCCTCCCCGCGCGCGGCCCCGGTCTTTGCCTCGACGGAACCCCCGATCTTCGAGAGCCGGGGGATTTTGTGCATCAGCAGGGGAACATACATTTTTGCTTTCCCCACGCTGCCCGATTCGGTCACGAGCTTGTGGGCTTTGAGTTTTTTTATCGCCCGCTTCACACTCGCGAGAGGAAGCTTTGATTCCGCCTCGATTTCGGCCTCGGTATGGCCACGGGGAGAGAGGTGGGACAGCACCCGGATCGCGTCCTCGTCAAGGCCGATCAGCTCGGCAAAGCACGGCGAGAGATACAGGCCGACCCGCACCTGTGCGCAGTGCCCGTACACGGCCTCGATGATCACCGTCTTCATCTTTGTGGTTTTCGTGATCACTCCTCCGAGGAATTTGCACTCTGCAACAATGAGAGGCCAGTACACCATCTCGAGTGATGCTATGCGCTCTTCGGATCCGAACCCGAGCAATTTTTTTCGCCTTCGTTCTCCGGCGATTGCCAGCGCCTCATCACGCGAGAGGAACGGCAGGACGGCGCACGCAATAGGGGCCCCTTCCTCGTCCTCCCTCCGCAGCATTTCGGGTGGATGTACCGGCTGTTCCGCCTCCGCTTCAACGGGTTCCGGCTCACGGGGTTCGGCGGTGAGGGGGGGATTGTCGGGCAGCGGCGGCCTCATCTCCTCGACGGGAATGAACGATCGGGGCGCAAGCTTCGGGGTGAGGCCGCGGTGCTCGGTCTCCCGATCGGCGAACTTGATTTTCGTCTTCTCCCGGGCAAGCTTTCCCATCACGAAAAATTCCCCGGGGTTCAGGGAGGCAAGCTCCTCCACCTCTTTTCTCGAGCCGAAGAAGAGGTCCACGGCTTTGAGGTCGTTGTCGATGGACAGCTTGCCGATGATCTGGTTGTTGCACTGGCTCAGCACATTCTTGGTGACCAGTGCGGGGCGCTGTGTCGCCACCAGCATCCCGAGCCCCCGTTTCCGCCCCCGCCTTGAGATCTCCTCGATCTTCTTGATGGATTCCCGCGACTGCGGGATGAACTTGTCCGCCTCCTCGATGATGAGGAGGTAGGGTTTGCGCAGTTCGGAGGAGACATCGTAGAGTACATTCGCCAGTTTCGAGACGCGTTCCTGCATATCGGTCTCGGATACATCGTACACGACCGACATGTCGGCTTTTACCGCATGCAGCATGACCTCCCTGATGTTGACGGTTTCAATGTCGTGGTCGCACTGCTCGTCGGTGCCGATCCAGAGGATAGGAAACTTGTCCCGGAGGGAGAAGTATTCCCCTTCGGTATCGATGAGGCAAAACCCGATACGCGCCCGGCAGAGGCATTCGCACAGAACGGCAATACTCCAGCTCTTCCCGGCACCGGACTGGGCAATCACGCATGTCCGTCCGGTCACGAGCTCTTGGGCATCGATTGAAAAATCCCTCTCTCCGGCTTTCCCTATCAAGAGCTCCATTACAGAGAATTATTCGGCGGGGAAGGTTTTAATCATTGCTCATTTGCCCCAAATCCATGTTACGCCAAATTTCAGGGAGTTTCGGGAACGGCTGCATGCAGGAGGGGAGGGTGTCGGCATGAGGGTGCGGGGCAGTTCTTCTTCCCCTCCCGCCCATCCCGTCCGTAATCACTGGTCGGTCCGGTGGAACGGATGCCGTGAGCCTGACAGCACGGACCTCGCCAGAGGTACTATCGGAGGTACGGGGGAGCGCGAATTCACCGGTTCCTGTCATCCGGTCCCCGCCGTCGGTGCGCCCCCGCAGGTGAAATCATGCGGGCCGGGCCATCCCGCCCGGCCCACCCCCGAGGCCGTCGCTGGGCGTGGTATCCATCGTTCCTGTCCGGGAGAGGGGGGAGACCGCTGCGGTTATGTAGGATCGCATGTGGATAGATTCCCGATGGAGCATGATGAATCGCGCTGGAAGCTTCCCGATCTTGACGCTGCCATTTCCCGGTGCCGGTCACGGAACAGGCAGAAGATTCGGTGCATCCTCCATGGCCTGGGGGAGCATGCCGGGACGCGTGCGGAGGCACAACGATCCCTCGAGGAATCGAGGGAATGCCTGCAGGCGATCGCCGCCCACGATCTCGACGCCTCGGTCTCGTGCAAACTCACCGCATTCGGGGCGGCTGCCGACCCGCAGATGAGCACTGACCTCGTGATGCGGATCTGCGCGGAGGCCCAATCGTCCGGCATACGGGTTGAACTGGACATGGAGGGGCGAAATCTCGTCGATTTTACGCTCGCAAGCGCCCGCCGCTGTGGTGCACGAAATCCCGCCCCCGGTATCGCCCTGCAGGCGTACCTTGACAGGACAGACGGTGATCTGGCAGATGCAATTGCCGCGGGGCTTCGCGTCCGGATCGTCAAGGGCGCCTATATCGGGGACATAGATGATTTTTCGGCAATTCAGCGCCGCTTCATGGCGCTGTGCACACAGTGCGCACACATGGAGGTGCCGTTTGCCGTCGGCACCCACGATCAAGACCTCGTTGCATGGATCACCCGGACCATGCCCGATCGAAAGAGCGACGTCGAATTCGGCTTTCTCATGGGTTTTGCCGACGAGACAAAGCAGCGTCTCGCTCGGGACGGGTGGCGCGTCGCGGAGTATGTTCCCTATGGAGCGGAAGGCGGCACGTACGTAATCCGGCGGATGCACTACCTCGACGGGCTTTTTCGGCAGGGAAGGCAGCCCCTCCCCTGACGAGGTGCCGTGGACCCGCCACACTCCCCATCAGACGATGAGCCGCCGCTTCATCAGGTGGATCGAGAGCAGGAAAAACAGCGCCCCGAATGCGAAAATCCACGCCAGACTTACGAAGAAGAGCGGGGTGATGGCCGAGAGCGTGAGGGAACGGGTGACGTTCACCAGATGCGCGAGCGGCAATACGGCGAGAGCGACGGACGGGAGGGGCTCGGGGAGGATTGAGAGAGGAAAGAACGTGCCGCTGAACAAAAACATCGGGGTGATGAAGAGAAACGAGGGGTAGTTGAGCTCGTTGATCCCGGGCGTGACGGCGGTAAAGCACATCCCGATGCCGGCGAAGAGGAGGCCTGCGGCAAACGAGAAGGGGATGATGAGCAGGGAGAGGGGCAGGTCGATGATCCCGAACAGGGCAAATACGACGAGCATCATCGTGGCGTAGATCAAGCTCCTCGTGGCCCCCCAGAGGAGTTCTCCGGCGATAACGTCGTCGATGGAGAGCGGCGTCGCCACCATGGCGTCGAATGTCTTCATGTAGTACATGCGGACGAACGAACCGTAGGTGCACTCAAAAAAGGACGAGTTCATGATGGAAATGGCGACCAGTGCCGGGGCGATGAATTCGACGTAGGGCACCCCGTCGATCTCTCCCACGAAGAGGCCCAGCCCGAACCCGATCGCCAGGAGGTAGAGGACCGGTTCGAGGATGGGCGGGAGGAAATTGACCCGGTAGGTCTTGAAGAACACGTCCCAGTTCCTCCGCCAGACCCTCCACGCCGACCGCGTGACGCTGGGTGCGAAGAACGATGATGCCGTCATGGTCACTCCCGCAGGTTCCTTCCGGTCAGTTGCAGGAATACATCCTCGAGGGTCGCCCGCCGGGCGAACACCCGGCCAGGGTCGCACTCCTCGAAGAGGTGGGCTGCGACCGTCCGCGACTCGTCGGTGAAGACCTGCACCATGTCGCCGATTACCTCGTAGCGGGCATCGAGGTCGTCGAGGCAGGCGATCACGCCCGCGGTGTTCTCGGCCTCCACGATGTCGGTTCCCACGTAGTTCGCGATCAGGTCATCCGGCGATCCTTCCACGAGGATTTCCCCGTTGTCGATGATGACGAGGCGGTTGCAGAGCCGCTCCGCCTCTTCGAGATAGTGCGTGGTCAGCACGATGGTGTTGCCCTCCGCCTGCAATTGCTTGAGCTTTTCCCAGATGAGGTGCCGGGCCTGGGGGTCGAGGCCGATGGTGGGCTCGTCGAGGATCAGGAGGCTGGGATCGTTGACAAGGGCGCGGGCGAGCAGCAGCCTGCGTTTCATGCCGCCCGAGAGATGCTCGATCTTCACGTCCCGCTTCTCCTGCAATGCCACGAAATCGAGCAGGCGATCGATACGCTCCTTCGCAACCCTGCCGGGAATCCCGAAGTACCTCGAGTACACGAGCAGGTTTTCAAAACACGAAAATTCCGTATCCAGATTTGTCTCCTGCGGCACCACCCCGAGCTGCTGCTTGATCTGGCGCGGTTCCTTCTCCGGGTCCATCCCGAAGACGCTTACCTCCCCTTCTGACCGCGGCGAGATGCACTGGATGATCCGCATGATGGTGGTCTTGCCCGCCCCGTTCGGGCCGAGAAACCCGAACATGTCCCCCGCTTCTATCCTGAAATTGACCCCCTTCACCGCGGCGAACTCGCCATACCGCTTGACCAGCCCCTCCGCCTCGATAACCGGCTCAGGATCCGAATCCGGATCGCTCATGAATAGTGATGGTTTCACGCGTGGGGTTGATGATGGTTTCGCCGATACAAAACGCTCTCTCCGCCATCGACGCCATCTGCCAGACCCCCATCTTCAGCTCCTCGGAGTTCCAGGGCCACTCGGCGAACCCCGCAAGAGCGCCGACCGCATCCCCAAAAAGTTTGCAGACGCCGGGATCATCGAAGTCATCGCCGAAAAGGAAAGAAAGCGCCCTGCAATGTACATCTTCCCGCGACTGTTCGCCATCACCGAGGATGGGCTGGTGTGAGGGCCCGGGCGAGGGCGAATTGGAAGGACGCCTGCATGGACATTCGCAGGGGCGCTTCGGGGGATGAGCGCCAGTGCCAGCGAGGTCTGGTTGAGCGCGGTAGATCGAGGTTGTGCGACACCTCTGGACCACAAACACATTTGTTGGACGCCAATCCGGGAATGTGTCCTACAATTGATGGTGTGGGACATGGGCGGGGGTTACGGGGAGGGTAGGGATCACGTGAGGATTGGTCTTCCCCGCCGCGTTCGGACTGAGGGAGCCGACCATGTCCCCCGGATACATCCGGAGACAGATCCCTATTACCCCTTGTTTGCCTCTCCGCCCGCTTCGCCGGGGGTACGAATATTCTGGAGATAGAACTTCTCAAACGCGGCGATCGCCATGACTGCAACGATGCTGACGATGACGATGAGCGGGTCGGCAGCGGCTTTCACCACCAGAAAGGCCCCGAGTGCACCCGCGTCCAGCACGATCGCGGTGCCGAGGACCGGGCGGCTCGCACTTACGTCCTCATGGAGATGGTGCAGGACGCCCCAGTGGACGGTGATGTCCATGACCAGGTAAAAGATGGCCCCCATCGAGGCGATGCGGGAGAGGTCGAAGAGCGCTGCGAGCACTGCCGCGATGACGACCGTGTAGACCAGGGTGTGCTTCTGGATGTCGCCGGGCATCCCGAAGTGGCGGTGGGGGATCAGGTCCATCTCCGTGAGCATCGCAAGCGTCCGCGAGACGGCGAAGATGCTCGCCAGCAGCCCGGATGCGGTGGCGATGATGGCAAGGATGACGGTGTACCAAATGCCGTATCCTCCGATGGCCGGCCGCGAGGCCTCGGCAAGGGAATAGTCCTTTGCCTCGATGATCTCAGTCAGCGTAAGGCTCGAGGCCACTGCGAAGCAGACGGCGAGATAGACGACGAGACAGATGGCAAGGGCGATGATGATGGCGCGGCCGACGTTCTTCTCCGGCTCAACGACCTCGTCGCCGCTGTTGGTGATGGTCGTGAAGCCCTTGTAGGCGAGGATTGCAAGAGCGACGCCACCGACGAAGCCACCGAATGTGGGATCGCCGCCCGGCGGGATGATTGTGGTCTTCAGGGCGATACCCGAAACGGCCATGGCGATCGCCGCGAAGACCAGCAGGCCGCCGATCTTGAGAACCGCCGTGATATTCGAGATCGTGCCGATGACCCGGTTGCCGGAGATATTGACGAGGAAGGCCACGACGATGAGTCCCACGGCGAGGACCGGCACCCAGACCGCTGCTGTGTCCGGGGGGAAGAGCTGCAGCGTGTAGATGCCGAATGTCCGGGCGACCAGACTCTCGTTGATTATCATCGAAAACGCCATGAGCAGCGCCGCTGCTCCCGTGACCCACGTCTCACCGTAGGCCCGCGTCAGGATCATGGCGATGCCGCCGGCAGACGGGTACGCGCTGGAGACCTTGATGTAGCTGTACGCGCTGAAACCGCTGACGACCGCCGCAGCGATGAAGGCGATGGGGAAGAGCCCTCCCGCAAGCTCGGCTACCTGACCGGTCAGTGCAAAAATGCCAGCGCCGATCATTACCCCCGTACCCATCGCCACGGTGGCGGCGAGGCTCAAACTCCGCTGTTCATAGGTGGGTTCCCGGTCGGTCATATCCGGTTGCGGTAATTGCCATGGCGCAATAAAATACTGTTCGCGCCGTTCGGGCGCACGTTGTGCACTCCGTGCTTCATCTGCATTGTCGTAACTGATTGCGAAGAAAAACCGGGATGAAGGTATCCTGGTATCACGCTTGCGAGAAATCCAGATCAGTTGCGGTAATGCTTACGGTATTTCCATCCGCATCGCCATCGGGGCCGGGATGGGGGCGGCGGTGCGCATCGCGTGCGGGGAGGTGCACAAACATGAAATCCCCTAGCGTATCGAGAGGGAAGAAAACAGATTTCATATGATTTATCTATTCATCGCACCCAGTTTGGCCTATGATCGGCAGATATGCGCCAGCGATTGCCGCAATGCTTTTGATCGCTGCCGTTGCCGGTGCGGGCTGTACGGGCACTCCACCGTCCGGAGATGCATCATCGGATCCTCCGTCAACCCCGAACACCGTGGTTACCATTCATGTCCCCCCGCAGTGCACGGCCGCCCCGACCGCAACGCCGACAGTTCCGCCAGCACCCCCATCGACCCCCGATATGACCGCGGCGGCCACGGCAACGCCCTCTGCAGTCCCGGCCGCGGTTGATACATCGCCACGCTATGCTGCCGGTGACATACTTGAGGATCCCAAGAGCGGGATGCCCCGCCTCGTCACCCGGGTTCTGGCCGATTCCGATACGTATATGATCCGCCTGGTGTTCGAAATCGACGGGGAGCGTTTCCTCAAAAAGGACGGGAGTTTTCAAGAAATGGGGGAAACGGTCGATTGCCTGAATTTTGAGAGAATGGGGCTGATCCCGTCCGGAAACGTTGCGAGGATACCGATCTACGTGACCGGTTACAATCTCTACGGCTATCTCGAATACGATACCCCGGAATCAATGGTGTTCGCGAAACCATCCCCTGATAAACTGACCGGCGATGTGCGTTTTGTGCTGGAACTGTTGCACACCGGCGATGTCAGCATCTACTCAACCATCGGCAACGAGACGGAGGAAAGGACCACCCATACGATCAGCCAGTATCGCTCTTTTGAACTGGGCACGGCCGATCGGGCGCGTGTGAGGGTGTACAAGGATGCGTATACCGGGTGGATGAAAGCCACGTTGAAGGCCGATGGCGTGGTCGTCAGCGAAAAGGAAATCGGTACAGGGATCCGGGTCGTGACGCTCTCATTCTCCACGTAAGTTTTCCAAATTGAATTGATCCTCATCCGGGCCAGCAGGAAAAAAGGAATGTGTCCGACACATCCCCTTTTATGGGACCAGACGACGCATGAACTGGAATGGATATTTCATTCATCTTCACCATGCACGAGGGGCTGCCCCGCCAGGGGCCGGGCAGCAACGAATGCACAAAAAAAGCGTTTTTCATGCTGCAAAATCTCCCGGACCGGCCGGAGATCCTGGATATCGGGTGCGGGGCAGGGATGCAGACGATCGAGCTGGCCGGTATCTGCCCGAACTGCCATATCACCGCCGTCGACATCCACCAGCCATACCTGGACGATCTCGACCGGAAGGCGAGCGCGGCCGGGGTGGGGGAGAGGATTACGACGGTGAGAGCGTCCATGGACGATCTGCCGTTTGCGGATGCAGCCTTCGATGTCCTCTGGGCGGAGAGCTCCATCTTTATCGTGGGGTTCGAGGAGGGGCTCCGGTTGTGGAAGCGGCTTCTCCGGCCGGGCGGCTACCTCTGCCTCAGCGAAGCGGTCTGGTTCACCGATCGGCCCTCGCCAGAGGCGGTGGCGTTCTGGAACGACTGCTACCCGGCGATTCGATCGGTCGAGGAGACCGGTGCGAAGGCCGGGCATGCCGGCTACGAGGTGGTCGCGACCTTCCCCCTCCCCGGATCCGTTTGGTGGGATCACTACTATACACCGCTCCTCGAACGGCTGCCTGCCCTGAAAGTGGCGGCTGCCGGCGATCCCGACGCCGAAGCGCTGGTCGCGTTCTCGGAGCGGGAGATCGCGATGCACCGGGAGCACGGAAGCGAATACGGGTACGAGTTCTTCATCCTGAGGAGCCGCTGATCTGTCCGGGAGAGGCCGGAAGGCAGATTTCAGTTCCTCTCCGTAAAAAGTATCCTGGCTGCCCATGCCCGCGGTCGACTTAGTCCCCAGAACGTCGCCTCGCTCTCACAGCGAGGACGCCTTCTTGAGCGCGGAACCTGCCAGTCCCACCTCACCCCGAAAAAAGGATGCTATCGCGTCTCGCATGGCACCCGGGTAAATGGAGCATCAGGGAAAGTATGCCAGGTTAACCTGTCAGCGGTTTCGTCATAATCAAAATCCATGTAATTCATTTCCGATGCATTGCGGGGGTTCACGAAGGAAACGTTCACCACCTTTGTAGCCGGATCCTGATGCCAGTGGAGGCACCCCATGAGTGATCCTACACTATAGTGCCCGGTTCCTCCCGATTGGAATTCGAAGAGATACGTATACGTACCCGTTCCCTTTTGTACATCCAGTTCCCAGCATCCAACGACAGTTTTCGGCGGGACTTTAGTAGGCGCCGGTGTGGGATTCGCGGTGGGCAAAGGTGTCGGTATTGTAGTGGGCACGGTTGTCGGGACCGTGCTGGGCAGGGGGGTTGGAATGGTGGTGGGCTGCACGGGTGGTTGAGGATCGGTGGTAGCCGTTGTACAGCCTGATGCGAGTACAAGAACGGCAAGGACGAACGGTACGAAGAACTGCTTATACATATTCAACGAGGAACATTCCCTATGCAATATAGATTCCGAAATGTAGCGTTCGTCGCATTGAAACAAGCAGTAAACCTGAAACCGCCCGGTCTGAATTGTACGCTGTATACGGGTCCTGATCTGCTGGTCGGATCTCTACTCGCAATCTCCACGAACCCGCACGCCTGTCCATAACGTCGCTCCTTTATAGAGCAGAATCTGCAGATTTCAGCTCTCTTCAGTATTCCCCCGGAATCTCACGGGGCAGCCTCTCTTCCCGTGTGAGACGGAAGGAGAATGCAGGTATGGAATGGTGAAAAAGGCAGACCCGAGAGCGCCTTTCCTTCACGAAAAGAAAGGGGTACTGTCCCCTTATCGACAGGAGCAGAGCCAGTGCGAGGAGGGATGACCAGTTCGGTATCAGTCATAGTTCCTGAACAATGCCGGGTCCTGGCGGCGGATCCACCAGCGGCAGACAAAAACAAGTGCCCCTCCACCGACCAGCACCGCCACTGCGCTTGCGATCTTGTTGTGGGGGCAGTGGTGATCTCCGGCAGTGTCTTCTTCTTAGCGAGATACGGCCGTGGGTCCGGTCGCCGATAGTGAGGAGAAGTATTCGGGCTTGTCAGTGCCGTAGTAGAAGTGGTTGCCAGAGACGCAGTCGAATGTGGTGTCGAGAGAGAGAGCTGCGATACGCGGCATACGACATCCTGCACAGGATCCGGCACGAGATCTCTCCAGGAGATCGATGAGAGCGTGTGGAAGCCGTCGATCTGCCAGTGATTGAATTACCGGCTGACCTTGCACTCCCGCATACAATTGATGAGTCCGTCTTTGAGGTCGATGATCCTGCAGAAGTAGCGTTCGTGCCACTTCTCGTGCGAGACCATCACGATCGTTTGGTTCAGGTCGTCGTTCAGCTGCTTGAAGAGATCGAGGATGCTCTTTGAGGTCTCCGAATCAAGATTGGCGCAGGGCTCATCGGCGAGCAGAATGCTGGGTTTGTTCACGATAGCCCGCGCGATCGCCACCCGCTGCTGCTCGCCGCCGGAGAGTTCGCTCTGGCGGTGATTGATCCGGTCGCCGAGACCGACCTCCCGGAGGACTTCCACACCCCGTTTGAGATACTCAGCCTCCGGGAGTCCCCGTGCGAGCGAAGTGACAATGACGTTCTCGATGGCGGTTAGCTCCGGGATCAGCGCGTAGTCCTGGAAGACGTAACCGAGCCTTTTGAGGCGGAAGAGCGTCTGCTGCCTGTCCGAAAGCCTCTGGACATCCCGGTCGCCGATGAGAACCTTCCCGGTCGTCGGCCGGTCCAGCAGCCCGAGGATATGCAGCAGCGTCGATTTCCCGCTCCCGCTCGGCCCGGTTATCCCGACAAACTCCCCCTCCGCAATGGTGAACGAGACGCCTTTCAGTGCCCGCACCTCGACCTTCCCCATCCGGTAGACACGGGTGATCTCTTCTGCTACGATCATATGCATTCACCTCTGAATCGCGTCCAGTATCTCTTCACGGGCGGTCTTCCATGCAGGGATGTACCCGGCGATGACCGATACGGCGAAGAGGCTTGCGATGCTTCGTGCGACCGTGGCCGGTTCGACCACCGGGAAGACCGGACCGCCGGGGAAGACGAGCGGGTTGACCGTGAGATAATATATCACGCCGGCATTGAGGACGAACCCGGCAAGCGCACCCAGCGTGGCAATGAAGAGCACCTGCAGAACGTAGGAGTTGATGATGATCTGCTTGTCGATCCCGATTGCCTTTAATATCCCTATCTGGCGACGTTTGTTCACGGTATTGATGAAGATAACGATGAAGATCACGACGACGGCGATGATCAGGCTGACCAGCGTTGATATGGCGTTGATGATCTCAAAGCTCTGGATGGCCTGGTCGACGAACCCTGCCGCCTTCTGCCGGAAGGTGAAGACCTGCTGCTGGATGGCGTACGAGAGCAGTCGGGTCCGGTACATCTCCTCCTGTCCGTTTTCAGAGGTCTTCACCAGCATCTCCGAGGCCTGATCCGAGAGTCCCAGAACCTGCGCCACCGCGTCCGTGGTCGTGAATGCGGAGGTATCGACGCCGATGGACTGGGTCTCGTAGATCCCCTTCACCTGAAACGTTCGCCGCTCCCCGTTCGGAAACGCGACTTCGACCGAGTCGCCGACCTGCACGCCCTGCAGCGTCGGAAGGCCGCCCCCCTCCTCCCCTTCCGATCCGGCGAGGGTCGCCCCCATGAGTATCTTGTCCGTATCCCCCGCGCTCAGGAACGCTCCCCGGATCATATGTTCGTGGATCTTCGTCACCGATCGCTCGTCCTGCGGGTTGATCCCGTAGAGCGTGCTTCGGGCGTCCCGCCCTTTGTAAAAGTAGGTCACCCCCGTCGAGATGCGAGGCGATGTCCCGACGATCCCGGGAATCCGCTCGACCTTCTTCTGCAGCGTTTCGATGTCGCTGATATACTGGTCGCCTTCCCGGGGTTCGATGATCAGGTTGCCGTAGTTGAAGTTGATAGACTGGGCGTTGAAGGTCTCGATGACACCTGAAATGATCGAAGGGAGAAAGACCAGGTTGACGAAGACAAGGGCAATGATCATGATGGTGAGGAACAGGGTGCCCTTGCTCCCCCGCTGGATCTGTTTGAATGCCAGGAAGGATGCGACTTTGAGATTTTTTAGCATATCAGGTTCCTATACGATCTCCTCTTCCTGCTGCCGTCTCCGCCACCACCAGACCGCGATCCCCGCCGCGATGAGCACAATCACCAGCACGGCGATCACGAGGACGGTGTTATTCGACTCGGCGACGGTCAGTTGCAGCGCCTCCTCCGCCGTATGCGTCCCGAAGTCGTCGGTGTAGGTGATCCTCAGGGTGTAGTCGAACGTGCCCGCCTCATCGGCCGTGAGGGTGAATACGGCAGGAGCATCATTCTGGGGCTCGATGGTGCCCATGAAGGCAACGGTGCCGCCCGGCAGGGGAAGGCCGTCGATCGTCGCCCGAACGGAGTCCGCATCCCCGGTGCCCGTGTTCTCGACCCTGATGATCAGGTCCACCCGGTCGCCTGCCGTGATCCGGGTCGGATCGGTGCTGACCGAGGCGATGCCGAGAGCCGCCCTGCCCCGGATGGGCACGCCCGCCGTTGAGGTTTCACGAAAAACGCTCCCGTCGGCATTCAGGTAGGTGACGGTGACCATTACGGGCTGCAAACCGGTGTCGGTCCCCTTATCTGTCAGGAACTGCATATCGATCGCTTCCTGCCCCCCGGGCGGTATCGCCGGGAAATACAATGTCTGCGGTGTGGCTGCGGTGATGGAGCGGGTCGTTGCGTTCGCGTTGACAGTAATGTCGTTCGCCGTCGCCGCACCGTCGTTGACGAGCGTCAGCGTGAGATTGAACCGTTCGCCAGGGACGACGCTCTCCGGGACACGGCGTTCCACCCGGATGGCAGGCCTCTTGATGAGTGCGTACTTTGAGTTCACGTTCACCGGGACGGGATACTTCACATCCGTTGCTCCGCGGACCCGGATCCAGACCTCGGGAAAGTAGATCCCTTCCACTGCGGGTGCCCGGAAGAGGAAGGTGAGGGGCATGGACTGCCCGGGCCCGATCTCCCCGACACGCCCGAAACTCCCGGTCATCACCTCGATACCTTCGCCCTGCAGGGTGACGTCTTCGACGAACGCATTGATCTGGGTATTGGTCGTCGCGGATACCTGGGCTCCCCCGGACCCCGTCCTGACGATCGTCTCGGTACGGCTTGCCGCCGTTGCGGTGCTGGTCAGGGTGACCGTGATGGTTCCGATATCCCCGGGCTGCAGCACGGCCGGGGTTACCGTATAGGTGGAGATGATCACCGTGGGTTCATTGGCAGCAGCAACGCCGATACCGCAGGCCGCCAGAAGAACCAGTGCCAGGAGAAATCTTTCGTGCCTCTTCATGCTTCTTCCTCTGGAGGGTTCTGAGACCACACGTGCAGCCGACACCGGTTCTTCCGGCTGCTCCTTTTGATTGAGGGGGTAATACATTCCGCATGGTTATATAACCCTTGCGCCGGCGCCCGGCATCCAGGTGCAACCATGCAATACGGGAGTGGTGAGGCGCTATGGAGCGCTGGTGCAGTGATCCGTGAGGAGCAACATTACCATGGTGAGAGAGTGCGGCGGACGCGGCAGACCTTGACTGAAACAAAGAGCCGCAGCCGTTCGGGCCGCCGCTCATGAAAGGTTCGATCCCGCCGGGCTGCAGTCCCGCGTGAGGCTGCCGGATTTCGAGCGGTGTCGGTCACCGGGTCGGGGATCTCCTGATCGTGGCTCGGCCGATGGGGGCGGTTTTTGCGGGGTAGGTTAGGTTCTTTAACGACTCGGGTGAGATTTGAACACGCGACCTCATCCTCACCAGGGCCAGCAATGAGACTCAATAGAATCTGTGTGTGGACAATCACAGAATCGATTGAATAACGTTTAAATCCAAAAATCCTTATTTTGATGTGTTTATACTGGCGATTTGAGGAGGCCTGAATCAATTAATGATAATTTACCAGCACCGCATTGACATATGGCCTGATATGGAATCCTCAGAGGCACTTTTTTCTCAGGGCATACCACGGCGGGGCAGTCCATCCAGTCCGGCCACCCAATGACCCTTGCCTGAAAAGATAAGGCGGGACTCCGGGATCTCCGGAGAGGCCTCGACCACCATCCGCTCGACAGTCGGTACGATATTGTCCGTCCGGAACATTTCCGTAACTTCTCCCTTCTGGTGCAAAACCGTATCCTCGAGTGGGGTATCGAACTATTCAGGTTTTTCTTCTATGAGCACTCTGATGCAAAGGGCCTGCTCCCGGTTGTACTGCCATGTGAGAACACGATCATGGTGAGAGGGCCGTGCGGGATAGAGGAAAGAGGATACAATGGCCCCAACTATGACGAGTATAAGAATATCGATTCCCCTGCACTCCTTTTCTGCGATGCTCGCAATGTTAAAGTATCATACGCGATAGGTGCCGGATCGGAATGAAGCTCATACAGATAGTGGGCGCACTTATCGGCGCCTTAATTGCAGCTCTCGGTCTGCTCTGGTTTCTCCAGGGTGTAGCATTGATACAGATGCGCCCGATACTCTGTGTCGCGAATTGCGAACCCATCGTGGGCAGATCACCGTTCTGGGCAGCAGCCGGGGTGATCGCTTTTCTTATCGGGAGTGGTGTCGCGTATCTCAGTGCACGTCGCGGCCGATAGGCACGCACCCGCAGGCATAGTCACCGGTACTGCATGTGGCACGTATGCGGATCGAAGACACGACCTTTCTGCAACTGCAGATTCCCCAGATTTCAATCGAGATTCTGCCCTTCATTGTCCTGCAGGCGATTCCTTTAATTACCTTTTCCAGTACCAGTCTCGATTCCGGACACCTTCCCGGGAATACCCGGTGGGTATCTCGTTCCACCGGAAAAGAGGATTCGTGTCTCCGCACGAGAAAATCATCGGCCGGAACCGGGATCAGTCATAGTTCCTGAACAATGCCGGGTTCTGGCGGCGGATCCACCAGCGGCGATTGACAACAAATGCCCCTCCACCGACCAGCACCGCCCCCACGCCCGCGATCACCGGGAACGGGATTCCTTCTCCGGGCTCCGGTGCCGAAATGTTCGCCGCTACCGTCGACGTCGGTGCCGGAGTGAGATCGGGTGCGGCCCGGGTGTCCGCGAGGGTGGGGCCTGGCGCCGGGGTACCAGGTGTCTCCGGCATAGCCTCCACGTCAGGGGGATAGGGTCCGTGGGTCCGGTCGCCGATGGCGAGCTGGAAGTACCCGGGGTTGTCAGCGACGTAGTAGAAGTGGTTGCCCGAGACGCGGTCGTATGTGGTGTCGAGGGGACGCCATCCGTCGCCGTCGTGATAGTACATCACGATGTCCGCGGGCATGATATTCCATTCTTTGAACACCGAGATATCCACCGAGAACCAGTGTTCAGACTCGCCCATCAGCACGGGAGGGCGGTAGAATACGGTGGTATTCCCGTCATCACCGCCACCACCGCTATCCCGCGACGGTTGTGGGGTGGGAGAAGGCGAGGGTGAGGGTGTCGGTTCGGGCCCGGCGGTTACGGTGATGAAATCCACCTGTGTACTGATGGCGGTCTCGGTTGCATCGCTGACGGTGAGGAATACGGTGTAGGTGCCGGGCGTGATGTAGGTGTGGGATGGGTGCGCTTCGGTCGAGTAGCCGCCGTCCCCGAAATGCCACACCTGCCTGTGGTCCCAGCTGCTCGAGGTGTCGCTGAACTGCACGGTGAGCGGGGCGGTACCCGAGCGCGTGTCCACTGAGAACGATGCACAAAGAGGAGCGAGCCGGGCATACTTCAGGTCGCCGTTGGAACCATCATAATAGCTGATGTGGAAGTAGCCATCCTGGTCGAGGGCTATTGAGGTGGACCCGCCCGTCCCCCCCCGCTGTCCACTGTCTGGACCGCCCACGCAGTGCCGTTCCATACGGCGTACTTCAGGTCGCCGTTGGACCATCATGATAGCTGATGTGGAAGTAGCCATCCTGGTCGAGGGCGAGTGAGTTATACACGCCCACCTGCCCTTCGCTGTTGTCCACCGTCTGGACCGCCCACGCAGTGCCGTTCCATACGGCATACTTCAGGTCGCCATCGAACCAGTTAATGGAGCGATAATAGCTGATGTGGGGGTTGCCATCCGGGTCGAGGGCGAGTGAGGTCGACATGCCCACGTTCCCGGCGCTGTCCACCGTCTGGACCACCACCGCGGATGCAGACGCCTGTACGACGAGCATCACCGTTGCGAGGAGCATCGCTGCTATCACCATCGCGGCCCTCCGTGATACGAATACTCCCGCATATCGCATGGGTGATCTCCCTTCTCCCATGAACTCCACGAATATACTAGAAGGCAGGGATTGGCTGGCAATGAAAGAATCGATCAGGTTCTATGACGTATCCAGTCGCTATGCTGGGGTTGCAGAGCAATTAGGGAGGGCAGAGCCGCACATACGCGGATTCAACCGATTCTCCCTGAGGCCTGAGTGTCCCTCGTTTTCTCACCCGAACACAATCATCCAACCCATCGCGTGGCAACCGCTGAACCCCATCATCGCGAGCAGTCGCATCTGTGCCCAGAGGATGGCGCCCCTCAACCCTCTGGTTCGGGAATAGTGGAGCGTTGATCCGTACCTTATGATATGATACGATGTTCTCGGATCAATAGGAACGCATCATTAAATTCCGGGATACAAAATCGCTCTGAAGATGCTCTTGTTCTGAAAAAGAACAGGAAAACAGTTCATTCTACTGCTATGAAGCACGACCTCTATGTACTCCGTACTCAATCACACGAATATACTCGAAAAAAAAGGATATCAAGCCTCAGGCGAGATTTGAACTCGCGATCTATACCTTACCAAGGTATCGCTCTGCCAGGCTGAGCCACTGAGGCGAATGCATCATCAATGTCGGTGCGCACGCTATAAAACCTTACTGAATGGGCCCGCCGGGAAAGGGCATCGGGCGGTTTATTCCTGCGATCTGTCGCCGGGCCGGGGGGTTCCGCGCTTTTCCGGGCGTGCGGGTTTCGGCACCGGGGCAGGGAGCGGATGCCGGGGCCCCGGGGGCTACAGCCTGCGCAGGGCCTCAATGCTCCTGATCGCACCCTCGAACGTCGCCACCTCGATGACGGGGGTCGCAGGGCTGTTCCTGCGCACCGCTTCCATCACCGGCGCAAAATCGATGGTGCCGTCGCCCACGGCGGTATGGGCGTCTTCGTTGCCGTTGTTGTCGTGGAGGTGGTAGTGCGCGGCCGGGTACTCGATCCAGTGCTCCAGGCAGCCGTTGGTGTGCGCATGCCCGACGTCGAGGGCCAGACCGACGCCGTCGAGCATGGGGAGCTCGTCGGGGGTGCGAAGGAAAAAGTGCCCCCAGTTAGGCATGTTTTCCATGAAAAAGGTGACTGAGCGCTCGTCTGCAGCGATCTTCAGCTCCTCGAGGGAGATCCTGAACTGGCCGATCGCCGCTTCCCGCACCTCCTGCCAGGCGCAGTAGCCCGGATGCACCACCACCCCCGCGTCCGCCTCGGCGGCGATCTCGAAGCACCGGGTGATCACCTCCACGCTCGCGCGCCGGATGGGTGTGAGCAGGCTGGCGATATTGACGCTCCGTGCGGGGGCGTGGATGAAATAGCGGAAGCTGAACGTTTCAAGAATATCCGGACCGTCGAGAAAATGGAGCCCCCCGTCGACGACTTCCACGGTATCGGTTACCGTCTCGAGCTGTTCGAGCGCCGCAGACAGGGGTGTGTGCTGCAGGCAACAGGTGGACACCCCGAACATAGCTTATCGTATCGCCCGCGAACAAAAGAGATTATTCATCTTCATCGAGCTCGGTGGCGGGGATGCCGCAGGTGTCCCGCATGATATCCTCGCACCCGGCGATCTCGATGATCCTGCCATGCACGAGGGCATCGGCCACCTTCCGCCGCGCCTCGTGGAGGTCGCGCCAGACCGTCTTCCTCGACACCCCGAGGGCGAGGGCGGCCTCCTCCTGCGTGAGCCCCTGCAGGTCGACGAGCCGGAGCACTTCGACCTCGTCGGGGCGCAAACTGACCATGCCGGCGGGCGGGCCGCCGTTCCGGCACACCGGGGCAAAGCACCGGTACCGGAAGCCGGGCTCGCAGAAGCGCTCGACCCTGCACCTCCCCCGGCCTCGCCGGAACCCGTGCCCGAACGGCTGTCCGTTCATTCTCTCCCCAGCGCCGCTGCAAGGGTATCCCACATCGCACGCAGCGCGTCCGCGGCAGGACAGTCGTATGCGGTCACCGGCGTTCGGTTCCTTATCGCCTCGATCACCGTCGGATCGAAGGGTATCCTGCCCACCACAGGGATCCCTTCGTCGTCGCAGTATTTCTCGATCCGTGCGGCGACCGACTCTTCGAGATTGTATTTATTGATTGCAACATACATATCCACGCCGAAATTGCGCGCCACCTTCACCACCCGGCCGAGGTCGTGGAGGCCCGATGTGCTCGGTTCGGTGACGATGAGCACAGCATCCATCCCGGTGACCGTTGCGATGAGCGGGCACCCGATGCCGGGCGGCCCGTCGGTGATCAGGAGATCTCGGTCGGCGGCACGCTCATTGACACGCTTCTTCACCTCCGAGACCAGAAGGCCCGAAGTCCCCGAGCCGGGCTCAAGGCGCGCGTGAGCAAGGGGGCCTCGATCGGTGCGGGAATAAAAGATCTCGCCGCTCACCCGGTCCTTCATGGCAGTTGCGTCCGCCGGGCAGACGAGGGTGCAGACCGCACACCCCTCGCATTTGACCGGGTCGACGTAAAACCGTTCATCCCTGTACTCGATAGCCCCGAACCGGCAGTATTCCTCGCAGTTGCCGCACTGGATGCAGAGGTCCTGGTCAATGTCGGCCACCTGCATCCCCCGGTACGCCTCGGTGGTCTCGATCTCGGGCTCGAACAGCAGCTCGAGGTTTGCCGCATCCACATCGCAGTCCGCAAAGACCAGATCGCCTTCTGCAAGAGTTGCGAGCGCACCCGTAATCATGGTCTTTCCCGTGCCGCCCTTGCCGCTGATGACCGCGATCCTCTTCATTGTGCACCTCCCGTGCGTGTGCAGATATCGTCGAGGAGGTTGACGAACTCATCCTGCCATTCGGGCATGGCGACGGAGAACAGGTCTCCCCTGCTCTGGAGCCGTGCGATCTCGCGGTCGAAGGGAATCTTCATCTGAATGGGGAGACCCGCTTTTCGGCAGAAAGCCTCGGTCTCGTCATCCTCTCCGTCGCTGCGGTTGATCACCACGCCGGCGGGAATGCCGAGCTTCCGCACCACCTCTGCGGCCAGCCGCAGATCGTGCAGCCCGAACGGTGTCGACTCGGTGACCAGCACCACGTAATCCGATCCCTCGATCGTCTCGATCACCGGGCATGCCGTTCCCGGGGAGGAGTCGTAGATGACAAGATCATTGCCCTCCGCTGCCTCCTTCGCCGCCTTGATGACGGGTATCCCGTTGGGTTCGCCTTCATTGAGCACTCCCGAGATGAGGCGCAGGTGCTCGTCGACGGGTGCATCCCATACCTTCCCGATCACCCGTTCGGTCTCGGAAATCGCCTCGTTCGGGCAGATAATCCGGCAGCCGCCGCATGCGTGACAGAGATCTTTGAAGAACAGAATCTGTTTCGGGAGCACGGCGATTGCCCCGTATCGGCAGAAATCCCCGCACTTTCCGCAGAGATCGCACCTCTCCATATCAAAGGCGGGATTGAGGACCGTCACCTCGGATTCGCTCGTATCGCCCGGGAAGAAGAGGTGGAGGTTGGGTTCCTCCACGTCGCAGTCGACCAGCACGACATCGCGGCTCCTGGAGATGCTCCATGCAAAGTTTGCGGAAAACGTGCTTTTTCCGGTCCCTCCCTTGCCGCTCGCCACCACGATTTTCATATGCCGCACCACACCTCACAGGATGCGGTTGAGCTGGTTTTCCCGGTATGCTGCCACTGCCTCCCGCACCGTGCTCCCGGCGGTGGCCTGATACACCTCGATGCCGGCCCCTTCGATCGCCCGGCGGGCATTGCCTCCCAGCTGGCCGGTGACCAGGACGGTCGCGCCATGGTCGATGAGCACCTGCGCCGACCGTGGCCCGACTCCCCCGGCAGCATCGGCAAACGCGTTCGTCTCCGCCGTATAGGTATCCTGTTCGCTATCATGAAAGAGAAAGAAAGGTGCGCGGCCGAACCGCTCCTCCACCTGTGCGTCAGGTGTATCTCCTTTGGCAGTGATGCACATTTTCATGCTATTTTACCTCAAAGTCAATTATTTCTGTAGTGGTAAGCATGCAGAACTAAATAACTGGCGATCGTACAACCTGTACCAAACACTATGAATTACCATCACCTCTTCGGCCCGGTGCCCTCGAGACGACTGGGGGTGTCGCTGGGCATTGACCTCGTCCCCCACAAGACCTGTAACCTCAATTGCATCTACTGCGAGTGCGGTCCCACCACCGATCTCACCCTCGAGCGGCGCGAGTATGTGCCGACCGATCGCGTGCTCGCGGAACTGGACGATTTTCTTGAAGGGAAGCCAGCACTCGACTATATCACGTTCTCGGGCTCCGGCGAACCGACGCTTCATGCCGGCATCGGCACCATCATCCGGCATATCAGGACCCACCACCCGGCATACCGCATCGCTGTGCTCACCAACGGCTGCCTCTTTTTCGAAAAAGATGTCAGGGATGACGTGCGGGATGCGGATGTGATCATCCCCTCGCTTGACGCCGCCACCGCGAGGACGTTCAGGCGGATCGACCGCCCCCACCGCGGCCTTGCCATAGACGATATCATATCCGGCCTCGTGTCGCTGAGAGAGGAATTTTCGGGAGCGATCTGGCTTGAAGTGTTCATCATCCCCGGTATCAACGACACCGACGAAGAACTCGCCGCACTGAAGCGTGCAATCGAGCGCATCCGCCCCGATAAAATCCAGATCAACACCCTCGATCGGCCGGGCGTGGTGGACTGGATCCGCCCTGCAACCGCAGCGGAGATGGCGCACGTGGTTGCATCGCTTCATGTGCCCGGCGTGCACATTATCGGGCGGCCCGCCTCCCGCACCGGCATTGCCAGTTTTTCGGGCGATCTCAGGGCTGCCATCCTGCAGACCCTGCGCCGGCGCCCCTGCACGGTCGATGACCTTGCGAAGGTGTTCGGGCTGCACCCGAACGAGATCAACAAGTACATCCAGGTCCTTGTCGAAGAAGGCGCAATCCAGGAAAAGCGGGAAGAACGAGGGATATTCTTCGTCGCAACCTGAAGCGATCGTTTCCGGGCGCATCGTTTTTATAGCAGCACCCCGATGATACGACACGACCATGAGGATCGACTACTTCCGCATCCCCGACATCGCCAAACGGACGGGAATCCCCGAGCAGACGGTGGCAGAATATGCGCAGACCTTCGATGAATTTCTCACCTATGCGACTGACGCGGATACCCGGTACTACACGCCCGATGCCATGCTGCTCATGAGGAAAATCGATTCGTACGTGCGGGAGGGGAAAACCACCGAGGAGATCAGGGAAGCCATCGACCGCGAGTATCCCCAGCTGCGCGAGCAGAAGGAAATTCCTTCGCAGGAGACCGCGTGCCCCGAGGATGTGGAATAGAATAAAAAAGAGTGAGGAGATCGTTTCAGGGTTGGTCCCGGATGTGGACGTCCATCTGGGGGAAGGGAATCTCGATTCCCTCCGCGACAAACCGCTCGTTGATGCAGTAGTTGATGTGATCCTTGACATCCCATGCCATATTAAACTGCCTTGCCCAGAGCACCATCATGAAATCGAGGCTCGAAGCCCCGAATTCGAGGAAGTAGACGCTTGGTGCGGGGTCGAGGAGGACGTAGTCCGAAGCCCGCGCCGCTTCGTTGCCGATCTCGAGGAGGATTTCCTTCACCTTCCGCACATCGCTGCCGTAGGCCACCGAGACCGGGATCTTGATTTTCAGCTTGATATCGGGCATGGCGTAGTTGGTGATGATGCTGTTGGCAATCTTCGAGTTCGGGATGGTGAGCAGCTGGTGGTCGAGGGTCTGGATGCGGGTGCTGCGCGGCCCGATGCTGATCACGTCACCGAGATACCCTTCGATCTTGACCCTGTCGTTCATTTTGAACGGCTTGTCGATAAGGATGAGCGCACCCCCGAAAAAGTTTGATATCAGGTCCTGTGCGGCGAGGGCGATGGCGAGCCCAAAGATCCCCGCCCCGGCGATAAGCGGGGTGATGTCAATTCCGAGATAGCTGAGCACGAGCAGGAAGGCGATGAACCAGATGATGTAGCGTGCGGCATGCTCGAGAAATGCGATGATCCGGTCATCCAGGTCCCCTTCGATCCGTGCGGCCATCCACGATCCATAGAGGGCGAGTACGCTTTGCGCAAACGTGGAGACAACCCATGCCCCGAGGAGGATGAAAAACGCCCCGAGATATTTGCTGTTCCGGATCCACTCGTAGCCGGCGGGGAGCTCGACCACGCCAACGGCCATATAGAGGGAAACAACGAAAATGGCGATGATCAGCGGTCTTCCCACGGCAAGGACGAGAATATCGTCGAACTTTGACTCGGTCAGGTCCGCCCGCGCCGAAAGCCAGCGGTAGATCTGGTAGGCAACAAGAGAACCGACCAATCCCACGATTAGAATGAGCACTCCAACCCAAAGGTCAGCCATAGTGTATATTTTTGGTCTGGAATCCGTATATATGAGATGTTATGTCGCGGGGAAAGGAAATTATCGAGAGCCTCAGGACACTGGCGGACAGGAACTATGCGTTCATGCACATCTGCGGCACCCATGAGGCGTCCATCGCCCGGTCGGGGCTGCGCAGCGTGCTGCCCGGCAATCTCACGATCGTCATGGGGCCGGGCTGTCCTGTCTGCATCACGCCGCAGGGGGAGATCGATGCCGCACTCGAACTGGCGGATAAAGACTGCATTCTTGCCACCTATGGCGATCTCCTTCGGGTTCCGGGGTCAGAGGGATCGCTCGAGTCCTGCCGGGGCGATGTGCGGGTGGTGCAGGGCGTGCACAAGGCCGTGGAGATCGCGGAGAAGACCGACCGCGAGGTGGTCTTTCTATCGGTGGGATTCGAGACCACGGCACCCACCGTCGCCGCCACCATCCTCCAATCGCCCCCGGAAAATTTCAGCATCCTGAGCCTCCATCGGCTCGTTCCCCCGGCGATGCAGTGGCTGCTGGAGCAGGGGGAAGCGAAGCTGGACGGGTTCATGCTGCCGGGCCATGTCTGCGCCGTGATGGGCTACGAGGAATACGAGAAGTTCCCCGTTCCGCAGGTAGTGGCGGGCTTTGAGCCCGAAGACATCCTCCTCGGCCTGCTGATGCTCGTCAACCAGGTCCGCGAGGGGAGGGCAGAGGTGGAGAACGCCTACCCGCGGGTCGTCAGCAGGGAAGGCAACGTCAGGGCAAAGAAACTGATGTATGAAGTATTCGAGCCCTATGACGCGGAATGGCGGGGGTTTCCGGTCATCCCCCGGTCAGGCCTGCGGTTACAAGAGCAATTCGCGGCTTACGATGCGCAGACGAAATTCGATGTGGAAATCCGGCACGTGGACACGCACTCGGCCTGCATCTGCGACCGGGTGCTGCGCGGCGTGGCACGGCCCACCGACTGCAAACTCTTCGGCACGGCGTGCACGCCCCGGAAACCGGTGGGCGCGTGCATGGTGAGCCACGAGGGCGCATGCAAGATATGGTACCTCTACCAGAGGAACCCCTGATTTTCCGAGCGAGCGGCGGCGTTTTCCTTTTATACCTTCAAGGCCAATAGAACAGGGAGTCCCGGTAGGGTAGTGGATATCCTGAGAGCCTCCGGAGCTTTCGACCCGGGTTCAAATCCCGGCCGGGGCGTCGAAACCAGCACACATTTTTTATCCCGGTTCCGGAACCCTGCGCATCGGCTGCACGTTCATGCCTTCCATCTCCCCCAGCGCGAACCGGAAGCGCTTGCGGATGTTCGGCGGTAGCTCGGCCTCGAGAATCGGGACGAACCCGAAGGTCTCGTAGAAGGAGATCAGCTCGAGCGTCGAGTGCATGTAGAGCGTTTCGTGGCCGCAGGCATCGAGCAGCGCCTGCATGGCCTCCCGGGCATACCCCCGGTTCCTGAACTCGGGAAGGACGAAGACGCCGTCGACTTCGAGGCCGTCGGCATGCTGTTTGCAGCGGGCGACGCCGGCAAGAATGGATTCCACGAACACCCCGAAGATGCGGTCGGTCTCCGGGTCCGCGGTCTGCTGGCGGTAGTGCAGCCACACCTCTTCTGCGAGGTGGAATTCGTCGGGGCCGAGCTCGCGTGCCCGCACCTCGAGGACGATGTCGGGAGAGAGCACGAACACCGGATGCCGGGTTCGTTTCACCACACCGGCCGTGGTGCTTCCCAGCTGCACATTGCGCACGTAATCGGCCTTGCCGCACCGGGGCACAATGATCAGGGAGACGTCCTGCGCATCGGCAACCTCGCAGATCCGGTCGACCGGGTTGCCCGTGCACACGAGCGTCGTGATCTGCTTCCCGTCCTCTCCGGCGTCGACTGCCATCCGTTCGAGACGCCGCTGTGCGGTGGTTTCAAAGAATGCAAGTTCGTTTTTCGACTCGGCGCTCCTGATGACATGCAGCAGGATGAGCTCGCGGGGATCGACGTTATGCCGCAAAAATACCATCATCTCCTCGGAAGGCCGGGAAAAATCGACCGGAGCGAGAACGCGGGAAAAAAGCGGCCTGATAGTTCCGTTCCCGCCCCGGAGGGGGTGCATGATGAGCACGTTTCTCCGGATCCTGCGCAGCACGCCCGACGAGACGCTCCCCAAAATCAGACCGCTGATGATCCCCCGTCCCCTGGCTCCCATCACGACGAGCGAGGCGTCCACCTCATCGGCAACGGCGCTGATGGCCTGCGGCACATCGCCATGCTCGATAAATTCAAGCCGCGTGCGCACCTTCATGCCCCGGGCTTCGAGGCTCTCCCGCAGGGCTTCGAGGCCTTTTCGCGCCGATTCAAGCGGGGATTCGAGTATCCTGCCTGAGATCCAGTACTGCGTGGCTGCACGGGGGGCGTCGAGCACGTGAAGCAGGACGATTTCGTCGATACCGGGGATCTGGTCGATAGTGTCGAAAATCGCACGTGAATAGTCGGAAAAATCAGTGGGGATCAGGACGGTCGCAAACATGGAAGAGCTCCGGGCGGCGGCACATGGGGGGATGGGAGAGTGGTAGCGCGGCAGGAAATTTCGTGAGAAACCTTCAACCGGGAACTTCATATACTGACCGGTTTTGGTAGTCCGGTATCCGGAACAGGTACACGCACCGGCCGGACGGGGCGCCCCCCCGAACCCGGCGATACCGACAAGTAGCTGGAAAGCGATGATCGCCCTATGCTCAGCACAGACGAGGTTATCAGGAAATTGTGGGACGCACAGGGGTACGGGAATCTCGTAGTATGGGGAGACGGCACGATGAACGTGGTCACGCCCGGTTCAGAACCGGAAGAAGCACCGGATAACCCCCATGTGGTGTTCAAGCCTCTCCCGCTCGTCGGGGGCTACCCCATGCTGGATCATGCGACCGGCGATAAGGCCCTCCGGCAACGCATCACGGATGCCGTACGGGGTGCTGGTATCGAGATCGAGTGATGGATTGGAGGGGATCCCGGTCGTCGATGAGGCAGTGGTGTGCCATCAGCGATACCCGGGTTCCCCGGCCGCATATTTCACGGATTCGCATGCACGTGAGGGCGCATCGCCGCGGCCGCAGCGTTCCTCGCAGCCCATCGCGGGGTTATAATAGCGGGCCACGTACTCCTTGACCATCCGGCGGGCGGAAAACGCGGGGCAGTTGCTCTGTATGCTCTCCTTCATCATCTTCACCCACTCGTGGGGCACCCCGTCGCCCGCCACCGCGTAATAGCGGGGCACCACCTGCTGTTCGAGAATATCGTAAATCGCAGCCGCATCAGCCGCATCACGGTCCGAAACGCTGCTCCCGTCACCGAACGCCCATCCGTTGCGCCCGTTGTAGCCCTCGAGCCACCACCCGTCGAGGATGCTGAGGTTGAGCACGCCGTTGAGCGCGGCCTTCATACCGCTCGTCCCGCTCGCCTCCATGGGCGGCAGCGGGTTGTTCAGCCACACGTCGACGCCATGAACGAGATATTTTGCTATCTCCTCGCCGTAATCCTCGACAAACGCGATCCTGCCGCCGAACTCAGGCTGCCGGGCACGATGGTAGATGGACTGGATGATGCGTTTGCCCTCGTCGTCGGACGGGTGGGCCTTGCCGGCGAAGATAATCTGCACCGGCTTGTAGGGGTTGTTGAGGATCGATTTCAGGCGTTCTGGATCGGAAAAGATGAGCCCTGCACGCTTGTAGGTGGTGAACCGGCGCGCGAACCCGATTGTCAGCACGGTCGGATCGAGCAGGGCTCCTCCCGCAAGCACGCTCCCGGGATGCGTCTGCTGGTTCGCCCAGTCCCGCCGTTTGTATTCACGGATACGGTCGATCAGCTTGCGCTTCAGGGCAAGGTGCACGTGCCAGAGATCTTCGTCAGGAATGCGATTGATATAGCGCCATGATGAAGGATTGTCGTGATTTTCCAGCCACCGGGGGCAGTAGGGATTCATGTACCGGTCGATGAGCGCACGCAGATCCGGGTTGAGCCATGTATTGATGTGGATGCCATTGGTGATGTAGCCGATGGGATCGCGGTCTTCGGCCATCTCCTGCCAGAGCGCGCGCCACATCTCCCTCGATACACTCCCGTTCATCCTGCTCACCCCGTTGTTGTGCGCGGAGAGGCGCAGTGCGAGCGCCGTCATGTTGAATCCCCCATGTCCTCCCACCGGCTGATCGCCGAGAGCGAAGAAGTGATCCCGGCCGATGCCAAGTTCCGGGTAAAACCGGCCGAAGTGGTGCCCGATCAGGTTGCAGGGGAAGACATCGTGCCCGGCGGGAACCGGGGTGTGGGTGGTGAACACCGAGGATCGCATCACCAGTCCGGCCGCCTCGTCGAACGAGCGGCCGTCTGCAACGAGCATGCGGATCCATTCCAGCAGGGCGAATGCAGGGTGCCCTTCATTGAGGTGGACTGCGGAAAAATCGACCCCCAACCTCGCAAGCATGCGGATCCCGCCTATGCCGAGCACGATCTCCTGCAGGAGGCGGCGCTGCGCATCGCCGGTATACAGCCGCGAGGTAATGTTCCTGATGGCGGGATCGTTCTCCTCGATGTCCGTGTCGAGGAGGAGCAGGTCAACCCGTCCCACCTTTGCCCGCCACCCTGAAACATATATCCGCGGTTCGATGAAGGGGAGCTCGACGACGAGGGGGCATCCCTCTTCGTCGAGAACTCTCCTCACCGGCGCCGAGGAAAAATCGATGCGCTCTTCGGCGTTCTGCTGCCACCCCTCCTCCCCGATGCGCTGGTGGAGATACCCGTTCGAGTACAGCAGTCCCACGGCGACCATCGGCACCCCGAGATCGCTGCATTCCTTGATATGATCGCCGGCGAGGAACCCCAACCCTCCGGCAAAAAACGGCAGTGTTGAGAGCAGCCCGTATTCTGCGGAAAAATAGGCGATGGGCCGGTTTCCAGGGTCCGCCATGCGGCCCGCAAACCATGTGCCCTCCGATTGCTTCAGGCGCAGGAATTCCTCCATCACCGCGTCGTAGCGGCGCAGGTACTGCCGATCATTCAGGGCGCGGTGCAGGAATTCATCCGGGAGCTGCCGGAGCATCCTCACCGGGTTGTGCCCGCTATCCATCCACCCCTGCGGGTTCAGTTCGTCGAACAGTGCCTTCGCATCGGGATTCCAGCTCCACCAGAGATTATAGGAGAGATCCACGAGACCCGAGAGCCGTTCCGGTATATGGGAGTAATAGTGGGATGTACTTTTCATGCCACAACCTTCTATAAAACGATGGCAGGAACGGTGTGGAATTCGGCAAAAATGGCTGTATCGCCCCTTCAAACCGATAGCGGCACGTAGGGAGAGTGGCGCACCGCACACTTCCCGCATCAGGTGAACAATGCACGCACCGCACCCCTGCACACACAAAGGTACTATTGGAAACGCTGGCTAAATAGTCCTCGATCGGAGAATCGAATTTATGAATGCAGATAATGCATTCATGCTCCCACGATGCACCGGGGTCGTGCCATTCGTGCGGCGCAGGATGGCAACGCAGCTATGCCTGCGGGAACGAAAGCTCTGAAATTCATTTTTTGAATACCAATCCTGCGGAAAACGCTTTTCCAACATATCCGCCGACGGTCCGGTATTCCCTGCGAAGTGAATCGTAGACAAGGGGGCTGATCTTCTCCACATCCGGTTTGCCATCCTTCCCCATCACCGCCTCATCGACCAGCACATCGAGGATCTCGGCGACGAACTGCACATGCACCCCGATTTCCACCGTAGTGATAACCCTGCAGCAGAGCACCACCGGAAACTCCTCGATTGCGGGGGCATGCACGTGGGGTGCGGGAACCGGGGTAAGCCCGCAGGCTTCGAATTTGTCGGTGTCCCTGCCTGATACCAGGCCAAAATAGTCTGCTTCAGCCACATGGGCCGACGAGGGGATATTCACCGTGCAAGCACCGGTTTCATTCAGGTTCGTGCAGGTGTACCGGGATTTCTGGACTGAAAATGCGACGCAGGGGGGATCGGAACTGCAGATGCCGCCCCAGGCTGCGGCCATGGCATCAGGCCGTCCTTCGGCATCATAGGTACCAATGATCAGCATGGGGTGGGGATACAGGAGGGTGCGGGGTCCGAGGGAGGTTTTCATACTCTAGTACCGCAATGCGATCCGCATTAACTCTTTTCCAATCTCCCATGCCCGGCCGATCCGCGCTCCGATCCGGTAGTAGCTCCGGTCGTTCATCGAAAAGAGAATGGGCTGCACTTTGTTCACGTCCACCGTACCATCGGTGATCACGACAGGGTCGCAGAAGGTATTTTCAATTTTTCCGATAAATATATCATGCGCTGGGAAATCCACGGTCCTGATAAGCCTGCATTCCATATTCACCGGGCACTCGTGTATCATCGGCGCCGTCCCGAGCGTTCCGTAAAAATTGCGAAACAACGCGGATTTATCGACCTTTTTTCCGGATACCAGCCCGCAATAGTCTGTCTGCCGGACCATATTCACCGACGGAATGTTCACGCTGAACGTGCCGTTCTCTCTGATCCCCGCATTGGTATAGTGCGTCTTCGACATGCCCAGGGAAATGGATCCGAAATCGAGGATCCCGACATGGGCAATGGTAATGTAGTTCGGTTTTCCGCTGACATTCACCCCGACGAGCGTGGTGGGAAGGGGGTAGAGGCAGTTGACCGGGCCTAACTCCGTTTTGCCGCGCACCATCACGTATAATCCCCCAATGGTCGTTGCACTATATACACCTAACTGATGCGAAGAAAAGAAAATATGCGAATGGATCAGAGATCAGGCTTGCTCTTGAGCGCCTCGACGAGCAGTCGAACGCCCTGTTCGATATCCCCGCAGTCCACCACTTCCACGGGGGAATGGATGTAGCGCGATGCGATGGAGAGCGGAATGCTCGGTATGCCGTCCCGGACGAGGTGGATGATGGTGGCGTCGGTGTTCCCACCCGTTCCCACCTCGAGCTGGTAGGGGATGTCGTGCGCCTCGGCAGTCGTTCGCAACCACGCCGTCATCGCTTCGCTGGCCATCAGTCCACGGCCGCTCGCACTCACCAGCACGAGTACCGGCCCTTTTCCCATCACGACCGTCGAGTCCTTTTTCTTGATGCCGGGATGGTCGCCGGGAATGGTCACGTCGGTGGCGATGGCGCAGTCCGGATCGAGGGAGAATGCGCTCACTTTCGCGCCTTTCAGCCCCAGTTCCTCCTGCACGGTGAAGACCCCGTAGATGGTGTGCGGGGAATTGACCTCTTTCAGGGCCTTGATGAGCATGGCGACGCCGACGCGATTGTCGAGCGCCTTGCCGGTGACGCGGTTGTTGGCAAGCTCGACGGCCTCGCGATCGATGGTCACCGGGGTGCCGATCTCGATGCCCATCTCCGCCACCTCATCGGCGCTTCCTGCCCCGATGTCGATGAACATATCCTCGATTTTGATCTCCTTTTTCCGCTCTTCCGGGTCCATGACATGCGGGGGTTTCCCCCCGATGACGCCGTACACCATACCCTTCGAGCCATGGACGGCAACACGCTGATTATAGAGCGTCGGGTTGAACCATCCGCCGAGGGTCACGAAGCGGAGGAACCCGTCGTCGTCGATATACTGCACCATGAGGCCGATCTCGTCCATGTGCGACGCGATCATGATCTTGAATGCATCGCCGCGCTTGACGGCCACGAGGTTGCCCATGGAATCGGTCCGGAATTCGTCCACGTGCCCCTCGAGCTGGGCCCTGATGAACGCGGTCACGTTTCCCTCCCGTCCGGAGACGCCATGGAGGTTTGAAAGTTCCTTGAGAAGCGATTGTACCATAACCTATCACCCTGTTGCTGCAAGCCTTTCAACGGCTGCACGAAGTTTTTCTCTCGACGCGGCATAACTTATGCGGGCGTAATCCGGGGCGTTCTCCCCGAACGATGCGCCGGGAACAACGAGGACACCACTTTTGACCGCCTCCTCGATGCGATCCTGGCCCATGGGCACGAACATATAGAAAGCTCCTTCGGGTTTCGGAAACTCGTATCCCTGCGAAACCAGACCTTCGTAGAGGAGATCACGGCGTGCACGGTATTCCTCGCGCATCGCAACAACCGCGGACTGGTCCCCGGAATAGGCAGCCGTAGCGGCGTACTGGGCGATGGAGGTTGCGCATGCCTGGCAATACTGGTGAATCTTGAGGCACTGGTTCACGTAGCGCTCGTCGGCGGCGAGGTACCCGATGCGCCAGCCGGTCATGGCATAGGTCTTGCTCGCAGCATTGACGGTGATCACGTCGTCCCCGTAGCAGGCTGCACTGAAATGGGGCCGTTCGTAGACAAAATGCTCGTACACTTCATCGCTGACAACCGTCACCGAAGCGTCCATGGCATATTCGACGATCGCCCGGATCGACTCCTCGCTCTCCACCATGCCCGTCGGGTTCGACGGGGAATTCAGCACGAAGAGCCGTGCGCCGTCCATCATCTCCTGTGCACGCTGGACGTCGATATGCATTGTTCCGTCACAGGGAACACCCTCCACGCGGCCGCCTGCGATGCGGGCGAGCGGTGCGTAGGAGACAAATCCAGGATCAGGGACCAGCACACGGTCGCCGGGCTCAACAAGCGCTTCCATGACGAGGTGGAGGCCTTCGCTACCCCCGGCGGTCACGAGTACCTGTTCCGGCCCGAAGGAAAGACCGTTTTCACGGCGAAACTTCTCTACGATCGCGTTGCGAAGCTCGGGTATCCCGGCATTGGGCGTATACCCCGTGTGCCCGTCCCGGATGGCCTGTACTGCCGCCTCTTTGATATGGGCAGGGGTGTCGAAATCGGGCTGCCCTATCCCAAGGTTGATTGCGTCAGGGCCGCCCGCATCGAAGAGTTTGCGTATCCCGGAGAGTTCGATTCCCGCAACCCGGGACGCAACGTGGATATCTCGCATACCATCACCAGCCCCCGGTCACTCGATATTTGCGTGGCGGTCCCTGAGAGAGTCCAGGTCGCAGTGCGTTATCTCCATAAGTGCAGAGATGATGGCATCGGCAAAGACCATTGCGGTGGTTTCGAAGAGCGTCCCCATCGGGGCAAAGGATTTGTGCTCGCCTTTCATCTGCCGGATCTCGAACTCGGCGGATTCGTCCTTCACTTCATCGCGCTGGCTCTCGAGCACCACGATATTGTCCGCAATTTTGCCGATTCTCGACTCTTTCTTGGAGGTGACAAGACAGATCCTGCCGCCGATCGCCTTGGCGGTTTCCGAGAGCTCGGCAACGGTCTTCGTCTGGCCCGAACCGGAGAAGGCGACGAGCATATCGCCTTTCTTCATCGACGGCGTAATCGTCTCACCCACCACGTAGGACTGCAGCCCGAGGTGCATCAACCTCATGGCGAATGCTTTTGCGACAAGGCCCGACCGCCCGGCGCCAACCACGTAGATGCGTTGGGCATCGAGTATTTCGGAGATAAAACCCCGCACCTCGGCATCTGAAATCAGAGTGGCGGTGGAGATAATCTTTCTGCCCATCAGCCGCATCATTTCCTGTACACTGATACATTCATTCATTGCCACAGTATGATTGCATCGGGAACTACTTTAGAATATTGATGGCGGATGACGAAAACGGCTAAATCTGGCGTTACTGAGAAATTCAGCCCCCATGAATATCCTGATGCAGTGGAAGGCCGCTTTGTCCGGTCAGAACAGAAAACTACTATGCAACGCTCCACCAACACACCTGTACTGGATAGATCCGTGTTCCCGGAAAGAACACCGTGCAGGAGGAACCACCATCTCATCACCCCCCTACTACGCAAAAGACGGATTCGAACTCCACCTTACCGACTGCATCAGCTGCATGGAAGAACTCCCCGAAGGATCGGTGGATCTCGTATTTGCCGATCCCCCTTATAATCTCTCCAACGGGGGATTCACCTGCCATGCGGGGAGAAGAGTGCCGGTGCACAAGGGCGACTGGGATGTGAGCAGCGGCGCCGAAGAGAATTTTGCCTTCCACCTGGCATGGATCAACGCCTGCCGGCGTGTGCTCAAGGCGGACGGATCCATCTGGATCAGCGGTACCTATCACTCGATCTACGCGTGCGGCTATGCCCTGCAGGTCGCGGGGTTCCACATTCTCAACGACATCTGCTGGTTCAAACCGAACGCACCCCCGAACCTCAGCCGGAGGTACTTCACCGCCAGCCACGAGACCCTTATCTGGGCCCGCAAGAACGCCGAAGGCAAACACACCTTCAACTACGAGGCCATGAAATGCGGCGACTGGCACGAGGCGGACATGCTCAAACGGGAAGGAAAACAGATGCGGTCGGTCTGGAGCATCTCCGCCCCCAGGCCGGCGGAGAAGGCACACGGAAGGCACCCCACCCAGAAACCCCTGCTCCTGCTGCGGCGCATTCTCAGTGCCTGCACACACGAGGGGGACTGCGTCCTCGACCCCTTCACCGGGAGTTCGACAACGGGGCTTGCGGCGTATGCAATGCACCGCAGGTTCATCGGCATCGACAGCGACCAGGCGTACCTCGATCTTTCGATCAGGCGCTTCGAGGATCTGCAGCAGACTCGCGTTGGTCATGAAGGCGAGAAAACGCGGCCCCAGGGGCCGGCATGACGCACTGCCGCAGCACGGATGCGTCCCCGTTCCTGACTGCCGGTGACGGGGCCTCATGCAGGCCCCCTCACACAGCAGATGGCTTCCGGCGCAGGACCGTTCGGATGGAGCCGGCGAACCGCCAGCTCTCTATTTTTTCAGTTTCGCGATCTCTTCCTCGACCTCCTCGGCGCCTTCCCGGTAGAACTCCCCCTCCTCGGGAGCGAGTTCCTTGAGAAGCCTCAGGAACTCCCCGGCATGGACTTTCTCCTCGTTCGCGACATCCCATAGCACCTTTTTGGCCAGTTCATTGTTGGTGGAGTCGGCGATCTGGACATAGATCTGCACGGCTTCATATTCGGCAGCGACGCTGTACCGTATCGCCCGCACCAGTTCATTGTGGGTTAATGTTCTCTCTGTTGCGAGCCCGGAAAATGCACTCGAAAATTCAGGCATCGAATCACCTCCCTTCGAGGATACCCCCATAGATCATACCATTAGAAATATATTTCGTTGGCAATGGAATATGCCGCGATCAATGCCACCATGTATATGGCATCAGGAAAAAACGAGATGAGCAGAATCGAGGAGAAGCATGTCATCCATCAAAGAAGCAATCGCAGATGAAGGAGTACGTGTCGGTGCACAGGTGGATATTCGCACCCTGAAGCGGATCTCAGTGCAAAGAGATATCAATGTCGTTCTCTACTGGGAGGAGGACATGGGGCGCAAAGCCGATTACGAATCAGATCTGGCGGATAACGGGCACCTCGCCGAAGAAAACAGGCCGTTTATCACCATCGACGCGTTCCTGAAATTTTTCGCGGAGACCTATGCCATGTTTCCCAAACCGGTGGACGAGCTTCTGGCCGACATTCCCATCGCCATCGAGATCACCGCGGTGCGCATGTACATCCCGAAAGGAGAAACCGAAACAAAAACGCTTATTGCAGGGCTGATGCCGTTCCGGGACGAGATGGAGTCCTGAACCGTATCATGAAGAGACCGGGCACGCCATAGGTTACGGTCGTTCATGCGGTCGCCACTGGCGATCCCTTCTCGGATAGCTTCGTGATGCTCACCAGGCCGACGTAGCCGTCGACACTCACCTGATCCCCGGTTGCGATGATCGCCGTTGCTCCGGGAATTCCGGTCACGCAGGGGATCCCGTACTCCCGTGCGATGATGGCGCCGTGAATCAGCATCCCGCCTCTCGATGATGCCGGCATACAGCGGCAGGATGAAGGTGATGGTCGAATCGATCGAATCACAGACGAGGAGCATTCCTTGCCGGAAATCAAACGCGTCGGAAGGTCCGCCCACCACGCGCGCAGTCCCTCGGGCAAAGCCCCTGCTCGCCGGCTGCCCCATCATCTGCCGCACCCGACGGGATCCGGCATCTGGGGGTGGCGGGGGAACTTCCTGCAGTGAGGGGGTGTAGCCGGCAACGCAGAATGCCGGCCCGACCTCTTCTGCCGGCAGGCGGTCCGCATCTCCCATCCCGCTATCACAAAGCCGTCTCCTTCCCTCAAGGACCGCCCGGTCCTCAGGACCGATTTCGTCAAGGCGAAGGAGGATTTTCTCCATCGACGACCACCTCGATCACCTGCTGGAAATGGTGCACGATGCTATAGCGTTCGATATCGGCCCTGAACAGCACCGTCGTCGGGGAGAGAAGGAAATCGACACGGTGCGGATGGCGGGCACGGTACGGTCCTTGAAAGAGAAGACGATCCCTCCCGGCGACCGGGCGGGCCTTCCCGAGTGCGGTTACAGCGATGGCATCACGAAAATCGGAGACGGTGTTGCTGCGATTGTCGATGAGGAATGCCACTGCAGGGTGGGCGGCGAGATTTTCATAGTTTCTCGTGGCGCGCGTGGTTGCGAACAGCACGGCACTGAGGTCTTCGAGCACCGTGATTGCAACGATGTTTGCATATGCTCCTGAATGGCTTCTGGTAGCGAGCACCGCAAGTGGCTGTGCGGCAAAGAGATCCCTGAGAAGCTGGTGCGCATCGATGATCATCCGGCATGCCGGACCTCTACAGGGGGGTTCACCATGCCATGCATCATAATGAAACCGCCCGGCGCCATAACCATTAATTGCGTGCAGCACAACCACCCCCTGTCAACGAGGAGGGTGTGCACGGTATGCCGAATGCCGGTATCTGGATCAAAGCCCTGAGGCTTCCGTTCCTGACGGCGACATTCGTCCCGGTTGCGCTGGGGACGATCATTGCATGGCATGAAACCGGTGCATTCAACGCAGTCCATCTGGTGCTCGCTACGGCGGCGGTATCCCTCATCCACCTCGGCGCCAACCTCTCCAACGATTTCTTCGATTTCCAGTCGGAAAACGACCTCATCAACACCGGTTTCAACGCGTTCAGCGGTGGCAGTAGGGTCATTGCGGACGGCCAGCTCTCACCCGGGGAGGTCTTTTCGGCGGCGGTTCTCTTTTACGGGACCGGCGCCATCGTGGGGCTCCTGCTGGCATGGCTCACCGGCAGCATCCTCCTTGGAGCACTGGTCATTGCCGGGGTGCTGGCGGGCTATTTCTATACCGCACCACCCCTGAAATTCGCCTACCGCAGCACGGGCGAACTGGTGAATGTCCTTGCTTTCGGGCCGCTGATCGTGGCTATCGCCTGCCGTGCACAGGGATCAGCGCCGTCACCCGCGGCGATCGCCGCATCGATGTTTCCCGGGCTGCTGCTCGGGCTGCTCCTGTTGATCAACGAGTTCCCCGATTACGAGGCCGATATCGGTGCAGAAAAGCGGACGCTCGTGGTCAGGCTGGGCACGCTGCAGGCGCTGAACCTCCACCATGCAGGGCTCGCCGCCGTATTCCTGCTGGTACCGCTGACGGTCGCCCTCGGCAGCCTGCCGCCGACTGTCCTCATCACGTTTTTCACCCTCCCGCTGGCCGTCCTGATCGTCCGGCAGACACGCGACCACCTCCACGAAGCCTGCATGCCTGCTTCGGCAAACGCCCGCTGCTACCAGCTTCACTTCCTGTTCGGTCTGTTTCTCTGCAGCGGAATTCTCGCCGGGCCGCTGATCTGACCTCCCCGGCGCACATCCATGCCACTGCGGGAACGGGGAAGGCGGATAGGTCGGCGCGGCCCGGGCAGGAGATAGGAAATACAAGGAACGAGAAAAAGCACTGTATGAAGATGCAAATTGGCGGCGAATGGACGGAAGCCGCCGGCGGCGCATGGGTCCAGGTGACCAACCCCGCCACCGGGGAGCGTATCGACCACGTCCCCGCGGGCGACCGACGCGATGTGGATGCGGCGGTAACCGCAGCCGAATCCGCATTCCCCGGCTGGGAACGCCGGTCTTACGGCGAACGGGGGATGGTCCTCGGCCGCTGCGCCCGCCTGCTCAGGGAGCGGATCCCTGCACTCGCCCCCGTGCTTACCCGAGAGCAGGGAAAACCCCTTGCCGAGGCGACGGGAGAGCTGATGGGACTCGCCCACGTGTTGGAACACTACCATTCCATCGCGGGGTCTGTGTCCGGCGAATACCGCAACCTGCGCCTCTACGGCAGCGCCATGGTGACGCACACGCCGCTCGGGGTGGTGGGGGCGATCATCCCGTGGAATATGCCTGCCCTGCTCATGGGGTGGAAGGTCGGCCCCGCGCTGGTAGCGGGCAATACCATGGTGCTCAAACCGGCCACCTCCACCCCGCTCACCACGCTCGCACTCGCCGGTCTCTTCGAGGAGGCAGGACTTCCCCCCGGCGTCCTCAATGTCGTTACGGGGAGCGGGCACGCGGCCGGAGAACCGCTGGTGCTCCACCCGACGGTCAAAAAGGTCTCCTTCACCGGGCAGGTGGAGACCGGAAGACGCATCGCCGAACTGGCCGCCCGGGACTTCACACGGACGACGCTCGAACTGGGAGGGTGCGACCCGATGATCGTATGCGACGACGCCGACATCGGGACGGCGGTGGCGGGCGCGGTCCGGGGGCGGTTTTTCAACTGCGGTCAGGTCTGCACCGCAGTAAAACGCCTCTACGTCTTCGAGAGCATCGCCGAACATTTTGAGACGCAGCTGGCGGCGCGGGTTGCAGGACTGCGGGTGGGCAACGGCATGGACCACGGCGTGGACATGGGACCGCTGAACAATGCAGAGCAGCACCGCGCCATCACCGCCCTCGTGGACGGCGTGCAGGAACGCGGGGAGGGGACCGTGGTTGTCGGGGGAGCGGTTCTGGAGGGAGAGGAATTTGCCCGCGGCAACTTCTACGCCCCCACCCTCGTCACCGAGGTGGCTGCCGAATCGCCACTCCTCCGGGAGGAGGTCTTCGGCCCGGTGCTCCCCGTGGTGAGGGTGGAAAACCTCGACGACGCCATCGCACAGGCGAATGCATCCCGGTACGGCCTCGGGGCCTCGATATGGACGCATGATATCCGGCGGATCACCACCGCATGCGAACAGCTGCAGGCAGGCATCGTCTGGGTCAACCAGCACCTCAGGATACCGCCGGAAGTGCCCTTCGGAGGGACAAAGGAGAGCGGGATCGGGCGTGAGAACGGGTACGGGTCGATTGATGACTACAGCAACATCAAATCGATCCTGATAGCCCCGGGGAAGGCTCGATGATAAAGGAGCGCTCCGTCAGGCTGATCTCCTGGAATGTCAACGGCCTCCGGGCGATCCTGAAAAAAGGATTCCTCGAATTTGTTGCACGGGAACAACCCGATATCCTCTGCATCCAGGAAACGAAACTCCAGGAGGAGCAGCTCCCTGCCGAAGTGAGCGGGTTGCCGGGATACCGGATCTCTCTGGCATCCGCCGAACGAAAGGGGTACAGCGGCGTCGCATTGCTCTCACGCACCGCACCGGCATGGGTGGAGAGGGGGTTTGGCGCGAGCCGCTTCGATACCGAAGGCCGCATCCTCATCGCCGGGTTTCCCGACTTTGACCTCTATACCATCTATTTTCCCAACGGAAAGGCCTCGGACGAGCGGCTGCGCTACAAGCTCGATTTCTACGACGCCTGCCTCGACCGGATGAAACAGAGCATCGAAGGCGGCAGGGAAGTCGTGCTCTGCGGCGACGTGAACACCGCCCATGCGGAAATCGATCTCGCGCGCCCGATGCAGAACCGGACGGTCTCCGGATTCCTCCCCGAAGAACGGGCCTGGATCGACCGGCTGATCGCGGAGGGGTTTGTGGATACCTTCAGGATGGTCTCCCGCGAGGGAGGCCACTATACCTGGTGGGACCAAAAAAGCCGCGCGCGGGAGAGAAACGTCGGGTGGAGGATCGATTATTTCTTCGTGAGCGAGGGGCTTACAGGCAGCGTCGCCGGAACCGGCATCCATCCGCAGGTCATGGGCTCCGACCACTGCCCCATATCCCTCGTGCTTGACGGCGTGAACATCTGAGCACGGTACATGGGGCGCATTCCCCGGAGTGCTCTTCCAGCCATCTATTTATGTCATGACACAACCACACAGTATCATCCGGCCGTGGCGCCCGGACGCAGGGATGGACGATGGATGTACAAATTCTCCTGATGCTGCTTGTTCTGGCCGCAACCGTCATCCTCTTCGTCACCGAGGCGCTTCGCATCGATGTGGCGGCCATCGTCGTCATGGTCGCCATCACCTGGCTCGGACTGGTGACGCCCGCACAGGCCTTCTCCGGTTTCGCCAGCAACGCGGTCATCTCCATGCTATCGGTGATGATCCTGGGATACGGCATCGATCGGGCGGGAGTGATGCTGAGGCTGAGCGCCTGGATCATCCGTACCGCCGGCACCACTGAAAAACGATTGATAGGCGTCACTTCCCTCTTTGTGGGATCCATTTCAGGGTTCATGCAAAACATCGGAGCTGCGGCGCTGTTCCTTCCGGCACTCATGAGGATCTCGAAAAAAACCGGTATTCACTCATCGAGGCTCCTCATGCCCGTGGGGTATGCGGCACTCCTCGGTGGATCACTGACCATGGTGGGGACCTCGTCCCTTATCGTGCTCAACGACCTTCTCGAGCAGGGAGGATACGAACCGCTGGGGCTGTTCGTGGTCACCCCTGCGGGAATCGCACTCCTCCTTACCGGCGTGGCCTATTTTTATTTCCTGGGCCCTTATGTCCTGCCTGATAAGGGCAGCGCCATGCCTGCAGGCGTGCAGGAGGAGCTGATCGAGACCTGGCAGCTCCCGGAGAGTATCAGTTATGTAGCGATCACGGATACAGGCAGGCTCGACGGGCTCACACGGGAGGATGTGCACCTGATCGAGAGGTACGGGATACACCTCGTCGCCCTCGTCGACGGAGAGGAAATCCTCTATGCGCCATGGCGCCACACCCGGTTTGCTGCAGGACAGGAACTGGCCATCATGGGCGATAAAGCAGAGATTCATAAATTTGCAGACGACTACGGTCTCGAGATGGTGCGGGGAGACCCGCGTATCGTGAAATCCCTGAGCGGGGATATCGCAGGCTTTGCCGAGGTCATCATCCCACCAAGGTCCGATATCGCCGGGAAAACCCCCCGCGAGATAGCCCTTCGCAAGAATTACGGTGTCGAACCGCTCCTCCTTCTTTCGCGCGCGGAGAGAAAAACGGCGGACTTCTCAGACATTCCACTCCAGCCCGGCGACACCATCGTGGTCTACGGGTTGTGGGACCGTATCCGAGCACTTGGAGACGAGGGGAATTTCGTCCTTATTACCCGGGTGGAGGGAGAGCCGTTCAGGGAATCGAAGGCACTGAGTGCAGTAATCTGCTTTCTGGGAGCCATAACACTCACGTTCACGGGTTTGCCCATCTCGATCAGCTTCTTTTCGGGGGCGATCGCCATGGTGCTGCTCCGCGTGATCACCATCGACGAGGCGTACCGCTCGATCGACTGGCGGACCATTTTTTTAATCGGCTCACTGATACCGCTGGGCATCGCCATGGAGTCAAGCGGCACGGCGGCATTTCTTGCAACCATGGTGACCGATGTGGTCGCGGGCCAGCCGGTGCTGGTCATCCTGCTTGCGTTCGGGCTCCTCACCACCGTATTTTCACTCTTCATGACCAATGTGGCGGCCACCGTGCTGCTCGTCCCGCTCATGCTCGTACTGGCACGGGAGACGGGCATCAGTGCGCTGGCACTAGTGCTGCTCGTAGGCGTGTGCGCCTCGAATTCCTTCGTGCTCCCCACTCATCAGGTCAATGCCCTCCTCATGGCGCCGGGGGGATACGCCAACCGCGATTATCTGCGTGCGGGGAGCATCATGACCGTGCTCTTCCTGCTGGTGGCCGTCGTGCTCATTTATATATTATACCTCTGATATCCTTCAACCGTGACATTACGGTTCACACATGCAGAGGAGATGTAACAGATGGATATGACGCCCTATCTTGCGGGAATCGGTATCGGCGCACTCAGCTGGCTTGCGTTTTTGCTCTCTGACAGGCCGCTCGGATGTTCGACCGCGTACGCACAGACGTTCGGGATGATCGAACACCGCATCAGGGGTGCCGCCGCCCGAAAAAGGCCCTACTGGCAGAAGGTGACGCCCGCCATCGACTGGCAGTGGATGCTGGTGGCCGGGGTGGTGATCGGATCTTTTCTTGCCGCGACCCTCTCGGGAGAATTCGGCCTGCTCTGGGTCCCAACCACATTCAGCGCCACATTCGGCGAGAGTGTCCTCCTCAGGCTCATCGTCGCCCTGATCGGGGGGGTGCTGATGGGCATCGGTGCGCGCTGGGCAGGGGGATGTACGAGCGGCCACGGGATCAGCGGGGCGCTGCAGCTGGCGGTGGCAAGCTGGATCGCCGTCATCTGCTTCTTCATCGCCGGCATCGCCACGGCGATGGTCATGTACGGGGTGTTTGCGCCGTTAAGAGGAGGACCGGGGATGTTTGATCAGCTGCACGCAAATACGGGGGCCCAGCTGGTACTGGGCCTTCTCATGGGAATCGCCTTCGGGTTTTTCCTGCAGACCGGCGGCGTCACCGACTACAACATCATCATCGCCCAGCTCCTTCTCACCGACTTCACCGTCGTGAAAGTGATGCTCTCGGCAGTGCTGGTGGGCATGATCGGCGTTTACTTCATGAAGGGGAGGGGACTCGTGCGCCTGCACGCCAAGACCGGATCGGTGGGATCGACCGTCGTAGGCGGCCTGATCTTCGGCGCCGGATTCGCCGTCCTCGGGTACTGCCCCGGGACGGTCGCCGGTGCCGTGGGGCAGGGAGCACTCGATGCGCTGTTCGGCGGGGCGGTGGGCATTCTCATCGGAACCGGGATCTATGCCGTCATCTATCCTGCGCTGCACCGGCGCGTCCTCGGGGTGGGAACCTTCCCGTCGGAGACCATCCCCGCCATGCTCCGCGTGAATCCCTGGGTGGTCATAGTCCCCCTCACTGTACTGATACTCGCCCTGTTCTGGGTGCTGGAATCGCTGGGGCTGTAGCAGACAGCCCGCCCGTCCAACCCCCCATCGGCCGGGGATCCTCCATGCGACGTGGACCCCCCGCCGCAAACTATATTGCGTCCTGCGCCCGACTGCGGTGCGGAGGTACTCCAACGCATGGAACAGGTAGAAGAAAATGCCAATAAAGTGATGCTTGCCCTTCTCGGGACAGAAATGAGGCCGTACAGCGGTGAAGAACTGACGATGGAACTTGAAATGTCACCGCAGGAGCTCAACAGCGCCGTGGATCTGCTGCGCGATCAGGCAATGCTCACCCTCGCAGATGAAGCGCCCCGGGAACCCTATGCATTCGGAACCGTCCTTATCACCGAGAAGGGGAGGAAAACGTTCCTCACGCTGAAGAGCGACACGAGCTGTCAGGTCTGATCGGGGAAAAAGGGGGTTTTTAGGATCCCTCGTAGATCCGGATCGCTTCCTCCGCGCTTGCATCGTCCATGGTGATTGCGGAGATGGCATTGCACATGCGGACCGCTTCTTCGAGGGATTTCTGGTGGATGTTGCGGCCCGTGGCGTTGCCGGACGTTCCGCCGATGTGAATCTGCTCGTGGAGCTGCCTCAGGAACGCCGGGACATCCATACTGGAACCGCCTGCACAGACCACCTTCGTCTTCCCGGCAGTGGTCGTCGCCTCTTTCAGCATGTCGGCGGACGAAACCCCGTCCTTTTTAGGAGCGTTCACCTTGACGAAATCGCTGCCCAGGGTTGCTGCCACTGCGGCTGCTCCGGCGATGAGGTGAGGGTCTTTTTCGTCCTTCACCGCGCTTCCCCGCGGGTAGATCCAGAGGACGGTCAGGAGCCCGTGCTGGTGGGCTTCGATGACCACCTGTGCGGCCTGGTGGAGCATCTCGGCTTCGAATTCGCTTCCCAGGTAGATGGTGTAGCCGACTGCGGCGATCTTCAGCCCGCTCTGCTCCCTGAACCGGACGATCTGGTCGATGGTGAACCACTGGTTGCTCATCGGGTCCTGCTGTGCGGTCTTGACGAGATGGGTCTTCGAATTCAGTTTCACCAGGTAGGGGATGTCGGGGTATTGCCTGCCGTACCGTGCGATAAGGCCGAGCTGGGTTGCATACACCCCGATACGGCCCTGCTGCGCGATGCGGAACAGGTGCTCGGGGTCGGCATCGTCCTCGTGGATCCCTTCGCCGTAGAAATCATCATTCAGGTGCTCGACCCGCTGGTCTCCTGCAAGCAGCATCAGCCTGCCGGTGCCGTGCGTAATCAACTCAAAATTCTTGCGATAGATATCGTGTGCTTTTTTTGGCACATCAAGAGGAATTTCAACATCAGAAGCGCTCGACATACACACCCATATTTTCCCTTCACTCATAAAAATTGCGGGGAGCAGGTGGATGCGGGATCACAGCAACGAGGAAATATCCTCGCCCGTCTCCTCGCGGTAGCGGCGCACTGCGTCGGGAGAGCCGCGCAGGAGCCTGCGGGTGGTATTGTACACGCTGGGCGTCGATTCGGGGTCGGTGTGCTCCAGCAGGTTCACCAGGACCCTGGCGACCGCTGCCCGGAACATCTCGTCCATGCAGTCGATATTGCCGAAGACGGAGAGAGCGCTGACCGTACTGTATTCGTTGATCCGGGCGAGACGGCAGAGTGCCTCGCCGAGAAACGCCCTGCCTTCGGCCGTTTGCAGGGACTTCTTTTTGTTCTGGGCAAACCGGACATAGAGGGCCCGCTGGTCGTTCGCCTGCTCGATCTGAAAATACGGCGATGGTTCGATGCGTCGTACCAGATCGACGACATCGGGGCTGTTTGCACCCGCGACCGAGGAGAGAAATGCCTCCCACGACACAGGGTGGGTGCTGCTCTCCTCCATGAACCGGTCGAGAACGGAGAGCCGATCGGGAGCGCTGCTGTTGATGATGCAGGCGAAGGCGAAAAACCGGTCCGTGGGGTTGGGGCCCTCCTCGAACTGACGGCGTGCGAGGGCGACCATCTCTTCTGTGTCGAGCGCACAGAGCACGGAAAGGCAGGCGTTCTTCAGCTGCCGTTTCTTGATATCGCCACGACGCGCTGCAAAATCGTCACGGTCGCTGATTGCAGTGCTGGTGCGGGCATAGAGGTCCATGATCGCCGGGGCGTGCCGCCGGGCGATGGCACGCAGGATCCGCTGTCTGGCCTCGTAGATATCCCCGTAGCGGTGGGCATACCTCCCGTCGGCAACCGACTCGAATATGGTGAGAAACTGGCCCCCCGCACGGTCCATGAGCGCTGCATCGCGCATCAGATCGAAATACAGACGCGTGATGGCCTCCGGCACTTCTGCGGAATCACCGTCCATCAGGCGCATTTTCTGGCGATCGAACAGGCGGTTGAATGCCATGAACCGGTTGATCACGTCGGGATCGAGTCTTGCCTGAAGGAGGAGCTCGGCATCGGCCGCATCATACGCAACCTGCCCGTAGAAGGATCCGCCGCGGTTGAGCGAGAGAAACGCCGGTGTGCCGGAATATGAGAACGCGATCCGTTCCACCTGATGCTGCACCCATACCACCCGTTCCTCGATATCGTTCCCCTCTTCGTCCACGAGCGCCGCGACAAACGGGAATTCCCAGAACTGCCCTTCACGGGGCGAATGCTGCCTGAGCGCCAGCGAGAATCCGCCCTCCTCACCGGTTTCCTCTCTGCTCACGTGCACCGTCGGAAATCCGGTCTGCTTGAGCCACTGCGCCGCCATCGCCCCAAACGACAATCCGGCGGCCTCTTCCATCGACTCGATCCACTGTCCGCGGGAAGCGTTCTGGTGCCGGAAGACGGTGTGGTAGCGGTCGAGGCCCCTGACAAATGGTTCCTTTCCCATCAGTGTCTCGATCATGCGGACGAATTCCGGGGCTTTGACGTAGGTGACGTTTGTGATGAGCTCGTTGGGATCATTGAACCCATCCGGCTCGATGGGCATGGACCCTGCACCGCGGTCGAAAAAGAAGGTCCCGCCGTCGGGGGAGAGGAGTCGGAGTACCGTCTGCAGCCTGCTGTAGTCTTCGCCGAAGATGAATGCGTGGTACCAATCTTCAACATGCACCGTCACCGCCTCGTTCAGCCAGAGCTCAAACGGGGTCGTTCCGGTCACCTCGGACCCGTTGAGGTTGTGGTAGAACTCGTGGACCTTCACCCGCACCATGTACTCGTAACCGGGATCGGTTGCCTGTGCAAAGGGGATAATGCGGTTTGCGGTGATGGTGGTGTTGCCCACGTTCTCCATCCCCCCGAAATCGGAGTTCTGCATGGCGATTTCACGGTACACCGTCCCCGTGTACCGGTACCCGGGGCGGATCCGGCGTGAGAGATCCGCAAGACGGGCGCGGAGATCGTTGATACGGGATCCGCCGTTTCCTGCCAGCAGCAGCAGGTCACGCTCTTTCGAAAGACGGTATATCTCGTCCCGCAGCTCCCGCGCTTCGTAGCGCCCCGGGCCGGTATGGCAGTAGACCCACAGGATGGCGTCGGCAAGCATCTCCAGCGCCTGCCGGGCTTTTTCCTTGTTCGCACCGGGAGGGAGAAGCAGTTCGAGATCGAACGTGCTCCCGTCGGGGTACTCGAAGGGGCGGCCGAACGCATCGTAGGTCCCCACCCCGACAAAAAAGAGATAGGGGGCCATGGGCGTGGTCTCGTTGGAGTAGGTGACAGCATCTCGCCCTCCCCCTACCGGGTGGCGGGGCACCGCCACGTCGCCGTTGGTGATCATGTGGGTGTAGCGCTCATCAGCGGAAATCGTGCTCCGGTACGTGCACTTTGCCGCCATGTCGTCGATGCAGGGGACGATGCGCTGGAACCCCCATTGCTGGCACTGCGATATCTGCTGGGGCGGTGCGCCGGGCGGGGTTCTGTCGTAGTAGATCCCCTCGAGGAGATGATCGGAGGGGCGGCAGACGGTATCGGTGCGGACAGTCGCCTTCGTGTGGGGCGGAAGCGGGGCCGCGAATATGATGTGCAGGAGGCTGTTCGCACGATCGTACTCCCACGCGGTTTCGCATTCCTCACAGCCCGCGTCAAGAATATCGAGGTTTTTCGCGTTCAGCGCAAGCCGGGCGAGAGGCTCGCTTCGCGTCGTGAAATGCAGGCGGGAGCCGACGCGGGTATGGTCGTCGTAGATGTCGATCTCGAGATCCATGTGGTCGACAATCACCGGTGGTTCGCCAAAATCCCGTGGCCGGTATTTCCAGATGTCGCGCAATGGTCGATCTTCACGGATTTCCGGATCACTCATCGGTTTACTATTGGCCGCTGGCAGCATATCACTGTGCCATGCGGACAGGGCCCCCCGCTGCGGCAATGCGAAGGTTCACGCTTCGTCGAGGCGCAGGATCAGCCCGTCGAGGAGGTCGGGGAGTGTTGAGGCGTCTGTCATCTCCGTGAGGACGCCCGAGGTTGCAAACGCGTAGCCCGGGCCTTTTCCCTCAAGATCCTCCCGGGTGACGACGGTGTCGACCTTGCGGGCGAGCAGCTCTTCGGCAACCCTGATGCCCTTGCCCTTCTCGTTGCCTGCATGGCGGTTTTCGACAATCTCCTGCCGCTCGATCCTTTTTCCAATCAGGTCGATATCGACAAGAGCAAAATACGGAGCATCCCCGAAATGATCGCTTATCGTGCCTTTGTGGTCGGCGAGGGGGACGGCATACCGGATGCCCGTTTTCTGGCGAGGTTCGTAATGGATGATGACGCTGTCGACATTGGGCACCTGTGCCCTGATGGCGGACTCGATCCGCTGGCTGACCAGATGGGCGCGCTCGAGGTCACCCAGGCGCAGCACCACGTCCGCCTCCACGAAGATATACCTGCCGGAATTCCTCCCGGTCACGCGCCGCACTTCTGTCACTCCCGGCTCGGCGAGGATTGTCGCATGGATTGCCTCCAGAGTCTCGTGATCGACCGATGCATCGAGAAGGACCCGCATGCCCGACTTGAGAATGTCCCATCCCGACCGGAGGATGAAGATCGAGATGATGACCGCACCGATGCGGTCGAGGGGGAGGGACAGGTACTGGCCGACAAGGGCGAAAAAGACGACCAGCGAGGACAATACATCGGCCTTGTGCTGGATACCGTCGGCTATGATGCTCGGTGAATTGAACCTGCGCCCCACCCGTTCCTGGTACGCGCCGAAGAGGTAGGGCACCGGAATGAGAGCGGCAACCGCGACCAGCACCCACCCGCTGTATGACACCACCGACGGATCGCCCATCACCGCCTCCGTCAGGATCTCGTACACGGTCAGGAAAAGGAGAAACGCAATGGCGACCGATACCACATTTTCAACCTTGTAGAGCCCGTACGGGAACTCCGCGCTTTTCCTCATTGACAGGTGCAGTCCGATAATCAGTGCCGCGGAAGCGAAGACGTCGACGAGCGAGTGAATGGCGTCGGCACGAAGCGTGAGGCTTCCCGACACCTGCGAGAGCGCCAGCTTGATGGCCACGAGGGCAATATTGAGCCCGAGGGAGAGGAACGCCACCCTGAGCACCGCTGATTCGGGCGATCGCTCCGGTTTGAGGATGTGGTCCGGCATCTGCCACCTGTTTGACCGTAATCAATGGCGATAGGAGCCGGATAGTCAAATATATTGCGCACTCTGGATTCGGGAGGCAATGGGGACGGCCCGCGTCGACATATCCCTGCATTCGCAATCTATTTCAACCCTCAACCGGCATTGCTCTCCATGGCGGATCTGATCCTCGGCACCTGGATCGTCGAATACGCCGCAGTGGTATTCAGCTGGGCGGGAGCGCTCATCACCATCTACGGGGGGGTGTTTGCCCTCGTCAGGATCGTCCAGCGCGAAGTCTTACACCACCCCATTAAATACAATGATATAAGGCTGAATTTTACCAATAAAATCGTATTCGGCCTTGAATTTTTTATCGCCTCCGATATTCTCACCACGCTCATCGCCCCCTCGCAGGAAGAGCTCATCCTCCTCGGCGCCGTGGTCGTCATCAGGTCGGTCCTCGGCTATTTCCTCGAAAAAGAGGCGGAAGAGTTTAAAGTCGAGCGGGACTGAAGGGGGCCACTTTTCCTATCGCTATCTCCGGTCGATGAACCGTTTCGGGCGGCCTTTCGCCCGGTAGAGTTCAAGGGCGCCGGGATCGGCGAAATGAAAGATCACGTCGAGCGTGCCGTCGTTGTACTGGTCGAAGAGCGGGCGCTTCGATCCGAAAAAGGATGTGATAAAGTTGTGCTCGACCAGTTCCCGGTCGCATGCGGACGTGTCCTCGCATTCCACGCTCACCCGTAGTACGGTCCCGCTCTCCTCCCCTCCTCCGTACAAGAACGCCTCGTACTCGCCGGTGAGGTACTCCATGTTGTCGCGGGAAAAGACCCCCCGTTCGATGTCGACGCGGTTCACCGGCACGCCGGCGATCCAGAAAGTCTCCGCCTCGCGCTGGGGGTTAAGGATCTTCATATGAGTCCTCCCGCAGGCGCACCGCTCCCTCGTCAGTACCATGGTGGTGTCCTCGGTATCGTAATTGATCAGCACCATCCCGGCCTTTTCGCCGACCGGGACGAGCGTGGTAAGTACTATCCGCCCGCATTCGCCCTCCTCCACGAATCCGCTGATGCCCGGGTCGTAGAGATCCATGTGCACCAGATCTTCGGGCACGTGGAGCCCGTTCATCTCGCTGCATTCTCCGCACATCGTCCCTTCCGTTGAACCGTAGGTGTTGTAGACATCGACACCCCAGACTTCGGCGAGATATGCCCTTGATTCGGGAGCAAAACTCTCGCCGCCCACAACCAGCCTCCGGATGCCGCTCGTCGCGGGGTCGATGCCCATATCCCTGAGGCGGCGGGCGAGCCGGAGCAGCTTGAAGACGCTCCCGACGATTGCGGTGGGCCGGTAACTGGTGATCACCCGGGGGGGGAAGGTGCACCTCCCCTCCGGAATAACACAGAATCCCACGTCGCGGGCGGCAAGGGTCATCGTGTTCGCTCCCACGTTCATGCCGTAGCTTGCACAGACCACCACGCGGTCGTCAGGGCCAAACCCCTGCGATGTGAAAATGCGCGCGTATTTTTCCGCGTACCGCAGCCAGTCCCCCCATGTCAGAAAGAAGGCTTTTGGGATTCCGCTCGTCCCGCTGGTCTCATGAATGCTAAAGATGCTGTTCCAGTCAACGCTCTTTAATTCGAAATCACCGATGAACGGCGGCTGGTGCTCCCTGATGGTTTCCCCGCCGATAACAGGCAGTGACAACAGGTCTTCGTGCTCCCGGATCAAACCCGGATTGATTCCTTCCCTCTCGAACATCCTGCGATAATAGCGTGAATGTTCGGCAGCATAACGGACCGTATAGGAGATGCGCTCGTCGACAAGGGCATCCAGATCGCCCCGGGCGAGCGTCTCGATTTCCGGATTGAAATAAGCCATCGCACAAGCTCCCTGAGAGTGCAAAGGCTTCAGGAAAAATTAATGATTGCGGTTACTGGAGGGGCTGCAGGCCACGGCGGCCGGTGCTCTCGCCGGGAACGGCGCGAAATTCGGGTCCGGTCCGCAAAAGACCACGAGGGTGGGGCTATGCCGAAACAGTCTCGTCGATTACATCAATCGCTTCGGTCGCCGCCGCACGCACTTCGGCGTCAGTGTCATCGAGAAGTTTTCTCAGGTACTCTTTGGCTTCGAGATCCTGTATCTCGCCCAGCGCCACGACCGCACCCATGCGGACACGGCGATCTTCATCGCTGAGGGCCTCGATGAGCGGTGGTACCGCACGTTTCCCCATGGCTATAAGTGAATCGGTCGCCCAGAGCTGCACCCGCGTTTTATCATCCTTGAAAAGCTGGATCAACGCTTTTACCGCCCGTTCGTCACCGATCTGACCGAGAATTTTTGCGGCTTCCTCCCTCACGCGCCAGTCCTCGCTGTCCAGAGCCTCCGAGAGCGGTAGAATGGATTCCTGTCCGCGTGCGATTAGGATGTCATGCGCTTCCTGACGAACATTTTTCGGCTTGTCCTGGCCGAGATCCTCGATGAGTGAAGGAATGGTTTTTTGATGAGAGGGACCGTTTTTCTGCTGTTGAATGAAATCAAATAACCCCATTATGAACCTCTCTTTGATAATATAGCAATTATTTTTTGAATATATGAACATTATGAAAACACATTCGTACAGTCCTGCGCGGTATCGTTGCGCCCCGTACGTCCGCAAAGACAGTGCGATATCTATCGGGTGGAGACGTAGACGCGGCTGATTGTTCCCCGTGCAGACAGAGGGTGATGAGGATGGATGGTGCGCCTGATGACGGTGAAACGACGAGGCAGGAGAGACGACGTGCATTCTTCTTGAACAATCTGGACCATCCCGAAGCACCGTACCGGTGGGGTGCCGCAGAGGCGCTGGGACGGATGGAAGACCCGGAAGCTGTCGATGCGCTCATACCCCTTTTACACGATCCCGACTGGCGGGTCAGGCTAAAGGCAGCGTGGGCGCTCGGGAGGATTGGTGATGCGAGAGCTGCGCCCTACGTACACCGCCTCGCCCGCGACGAGTCGGAAGCGGTGCGGGACATGGCGAAGGAGGCGATGCAGCAGCTCCTGAAACGCCGCTTTCGAGAGCGTTCCGCAGACTGAGAGTCACGATCTCGAAAATCCCGGTTCGGCGGATCCCCGCGGGCGAGCCCCCTCACATCGTCCGAATACAACTTCACAGGCTATTTATCCTGTACTGGAGTATACTGTCCCGGTGATTGTAGTGGTCGATTGGATTATCGGCATTGTCATTCTCATCGTGCTTGTCGTCCTCGGCGGCATGTTCGTGTCCATTTACAACAGGTTTTTCAACCTCAAAAATTCCGCCGAAGCAACGCTCGGCCAGATCAGGGTGGCCATGAAAAAGCGCCTCGATCTCGTCGGGCAGCTGCTCGGTGCAGTGAAGAGTTATGCCGCCTTCGAAAAGGAAACACTGGAGAAGGTGACCGCGATGCGAAGCAGCGTGGGCAGCGCGGGCCCCGGCGATCTCAACGAGGTCGAAGCCGAGACGCGCTCCATCCTCGGGCGCCTCTTTGCGGTCGTTGAAAACTACCCCGATCTCAAGACATCCGCCACCGTCACCGACCTGATGAAGTCGGTGAAGGGCGTTGAAGACGAGATCGCCCGGCAGCGGTATACCTACAACAACATCGCACAGCAGCTCAACACCATGACCGAGACGATTCCTTCCAACATCGTCGCGTCCCTCATCGGGATGCAGAAGCTGCGCTACCTTGAGTTCGAGGAAGAGATTGAAAGACCGCCTGAAATCGCATTCTAACGGGTCGATGCCGTGAGCGAAACGCGCCAGATCGGAGCGGTGATCCTGATCACCGCGGCAATTGCGGTGCTCGCCCTCGCCGCCCTCGCCGCCCTCCCGGCACTCCTCGAGGGCGACCTCGTCGTGGACAGCTACGAGGCGGTATGGCAGGAGGACGGCACGCTCATCGAGCGCTATACCTACGAGGTGAAGGAATCAGGCAGGTACCGCATGCTCTATCGCGTCTGGGACGCGCCGCTCGCCTCGCAGGCCCTCGATGCACCGCACATCGAATTCGTCGAAATGACCGCCCCGGCAGGAGTGGTGGGCTACTACCGGGATCACCTCGGCATGGTTACCCTCGTCGATTCCGGCAGTACGGCATATCAGGCAACCATTGCAGGCCTCGCCTACCCCAACGAGGCGGGCATCTACAACCCGGCATACTTCGAGGCAGGGACGTACACCGTCGAGTACGTCTTTCGCATACGCCCGCCCATCGAGTACGACGAGTCCTTCGCCCATATCAACCTGCAGCTGGCACGCGAGCACGTGCCCTACCGGAGCGTCGCCATCACCGTGCCTGCAGCCCCCATCGAGCAGCTGTACCCGCATCCACCCACACTCACCGCAACGCGTGAGGGTGAATCGTTCGTGATCAGGGGGAGCGCCCCCCGCGACGACCTTGTCGAGGTTGAGATGCTGCTCTCCCGCGAGAGCCTTGATGCCCTCGCAGGATTTCCGACCGCAGTCGAGGATGTCCGGGGCAAGACCGAATCGGCCAACCTCTGGTATTCGCTGCCCTTCTCTGCAGCGATAGTGCTCAATTTTCTTGCAAGGGTTGCCGTTCTCGTCATGCCGCTGCTCCTCTACCTCGCGTACCGGCGATGGGGCCGGGAAAAAGCGTTCACCGTCCCCCGCTACCTGAGTTTTGTCCCCGACCCCGATCTCAGGCCATGGCAGGTCAACCTCCTCTTCAAGGGAGATGCCGTCGATTTCGACGAAAACGGGTTTTACGCCACCCTGCTCGACATGCACCGGCGCAACCATCTCGAGATCTCCGAAAAGGAAGGGGGGAAGGGGGTGATCATCCGCATCCTCGATGACCGGACCGGTGATCCCTACGAACAGCGCATCATCGCCTTTGTCAGGAACGCGGGCGAAGACGACGAGCTCGATACCGGCAGGCTGGAGACGCTTGCGCAGCGCGCCGATCACAGCACCAGCGCACAGCTCTCCATCATGCGCCTCCAGACAACGCTCAAGGCATTATCGGACACGGTCGACCGGTCGATTGTCCGCACCTATCTTGTGGAGGGGCGGCCGCGCCTCCTGCCGCTCGCGTTTCTGGGAGCGATACCCTGTGCGCTTTCCGTCCTCCTGCTCATCCGGGCGACGGGGACCGCCCCTCTGCTCATGCCCGCCGCAGTGCTCTTCTGTATGGTCATCCTGCAGGTCGGCGCGGCAGCACTCTTTCCCACGACGCTCTTTGGTTCGTGGAAAGGCGATCACTACAAAGAGAAACTGGAATGGAACGCCTTTGCAGCGTTTCTCTCGGACATGGCGCTCATCAGGAAGTACTCGCCAGCCGACCTTTCCATGTGGGGGGAGTGGCTGGTCTACGGCACCGCCCTCGGCGTCGGCGACCGCGTGGAGGAGGCGATGAAGGAGCTGCAGATCAACATACGGGAGACCGGCATGCCCCGCTACTCGTACCTGCACTTCGCCTTCGTGCCCGTGGTGGCATATGCCCCGCCGGCGAGCGGCGGTGGCGGGTTCGGCGGGCGAGGTGGCGGTGGATTCGGCGGCGGCGGCGGATTCGGCGGCGGCGGCGCCGGCGGACGCTGATGGTGTGCGATCACCCGAGAAAGTGGGGGAGGGTGCGGGACTCCCCGCCCTCCTCGACGCGTCCCCGGTCCCACACCGATCCCGCCGGACGCTCTTCCCGTGCGCCGTCGATCTCCTTGAGCATCTCCACGAGCACCGAGAATACCGCCGCCTCGAGGGGATCGTCGAAGGCATAAAACCCCTCGCTGGAATGGCGCTTTGCCATTTCCGCAAGCTTCCCGGCGTATGCCTGGTCCTCTTTTTTCATCGCCTTCTGCACCCGCATCCAGCGGTCGGCGGTGTTTTTCACGCCGAGACGGACGCTCTCAAAACTTCTGCCCATACTCTTCGTTCACTCCTGTAGATTCACCGTGTGTCGACAGGTGCAGATAAGCGTGGAGGATGGAGGGAGTGAAAGTGTTCGCCGGGATCGAGGATATGTTCTTGAACGTTCAGGGAGATATCTCGACGATGCCTATGGACGGCTATGCGGGCAGGATTCTCTCCGTCGATCTCTCGCGCGGCGAGGTGACGGCATCCGTATTCCCGGAAGAATGGAAACGCACCTGCATCGGGGGACGCGGGCTCGGCGCGCAGATCCTGCACGACCGTGGAGATCCCGGCCTCGATCCCTTTGATCCCGACACATTGCTGGTCTTCGCCGCGGGCCCCCTCACCGGCACCGGCATTCCGCTGGGCTCCCGGTATGACGTGATCACCAGATCGCCGCTCACGGGCACCATCACCAGCGCAAACAGCGGGGGGATGTTCGGTACTGCAATGAAGCGGGCGGGCTTCGATGCAGTGCTGGTACGCGGGCGATCGCCTGCGCCGGTCACGCTCCACCTGCACGAGGGGAGGGCGGAACTGCACGACGCGTCGGCCGTGTGGGGAATGACCACAGGGGAGACGGAAGCCGCATTGCGCAGCGACCTTGGTGGTGCGGCGGTCAGGATCGCATGCATCGGCCCTGCCGGTGAGCGCCTCGCACGGATGGCCTGCATGATCAATGACGGGGGACGCGCCGCGGGGCGCGGCGGCGTCGGGGCGGTCATGGGATCGAAGTTGCTCAAGGCCATCACCGCCCTCGGCTGCCGGGATGCGCAATTTGCCGGGGGAGAGGTTATTGAAGATGAAAAGGCCCGGATCAGGGAACTGCTCAAGCAGAGCGGGATTACGCGCGGCGACCTGCGCATCCACGGCACCGCATCGATGCTTACCCGGGTCAACGAACTCGGCGTGCTGCCCACCTGCAACTTCAGGGAGGGCAGGTTTGCGCACGCTGACGAGGTGGCCGGGGAGCGGATGACCGAAACCATTTTTGTGCGGAGGACCGCGTGCTTTGCCTGCCCCGTGGGCTGCGGACGAATGACCGCGGTCGGTCCGGAAGAGGGAAAGGGGCCGGAATACGAGACCATCTGGGCTTTCGGCCCCAATTGCGGTATCGACGACATCGAGGCAATCGCACGCGCGAACTACCGGTGCAACGAACTCGGGCTCGACACCATCTCCACCGGGGCGACCATCGCCTGCGCGATGGAGCTCTCCGAGAGGGGGATCATCGACGAGCGCCTGTGCTTCGGCGACGCCGGGCATATGGTCCGGCTGGTTGAGCAGATGGGGCGTCGCGAGGGTATCGGTGACCGGCTCGCCGAGGGGTCACTGCGGTTCGCCGCACGCCACGGCCACCCGGAGTATTCCATGAGCGTCAAAGGGCAGGAGCTGCCGGCGTACGATCCCCGGGGGCTGCAGGGGCTTGGGCTCAACTATGCCACGTCGGTCAGGGGTGGCTGTCATGTCTACGGCAACGTAGGGTACCCCGAGATCGGGGGATCGCCGGTCAAGCTGGATCCCGATGCCACGAAAGGCAAGGCGACGTGGACGAAAACATTCCAGGATCTCGCCGCGGTTGTTGATGCATCGGGCATCTGCACCTTCACGCTCAAGGTCATGTGGATTCCCGACTATGTCGCGATGCTCAATGCCGTATGCGGATTCGGACTCGACGAAACCGGGCTGATCCGCACCGGGGAGCGGATCTGGAACCTCCAGAGACTCTTCAATATCCGTGCAGGGTTCGGGAAAAAAGACGACACCCTACCCCCCCGCCTCCGTTGCGAACCGCTCGGGGCCGGGGGAGTGCAGGCCCGCGTGTGGCGAGGAGAGGAGATGCTGCAGGACTATTACGCCCTGCGCGGCTGGGATGCCGCGGGAGTGCCTTCGGAGGAAAAACTGCATGAGCTTGGCATTGCATCCAAAGGTGCGTCCGCCCCCCCATGATACCGGCGAAATCGCTCTCTCGATCTGCACGCAGGAGTTTCATTCGTAGTGATTATCCGATCAGCCAGCAATGGGCCGTAGAACGAGAAATTCCCCGGCCAAATACTATTATTTGTATAATATACAAGAAAGTATATATTTTAGAATGTTGCAGATAAGGGCTATATCCCTAAATCAGGGGGGATTCATGTGATGAAAAAATTGACCTTACTCCTTGTACTGCTCGTTGCGGGAGGGGTTTGTATCGCCGGATGCACCACCGAAGAAAATGGTGAAGTGCTGCCGACACAAACACCCGAAGCAACAGAGACAGTACCAGAGGAAGTTACCACGCCTCCCACTGAGGAAGTGACGGAAGAGCCGACAGAAGAAGTGACGGAAGAGCCGACAGAAGAAGTGACAGAACCGACGGCAAACCTCGTGGAGACTGCTGCAGGTGCCGGACAGTTTAATACCCTGGTTGCGGCTATCGAGGCCGCGGGGCTGAGCGAAGAACTGAGCACCGGCGGGCCATACACGGTCTTTGCACCAACTGATGCTGCCTTTGCGGCGATTCCGGCCGAGACCCTGGATGCACTGCTCGCTTCACCGGATGAGGAGCTCACTGAGATTCTGACCTACCATGTCGTGGAGGGCGAATACTACGCCGTGGATCTGGCGAACTCCGTGTCGCTTGACACCCTTCAGGGGACCATGCTCACCATCAGCATCGACGGCGACACGGTGATGGTGGACGGTGCACAGGTTATCGATCAGGATATACAGGCGAGCAACGGCGTCATCCATGTCATTGACGAGGTGCTGGTGCCGATCGGTGTCGAACTGCCGGCGGCGACCGACGGTGAGATGGAGGAAGCAACTGAAGAGATGACAGAAGAGGTCACCGAGGAAATGACAGAAGAAGAAACCGAAACCCCGGAGTGAGATGCACCGGGATTACCACACATTTTATCCCTTTTCAACGCTGCACATGTGCGCCTTTGCGGGAGAGCCGCGAATGGTTCTTTGGAACTCATCACAGCAGCGGCACCTCTGATCCCACCGATCCGGCAGCGCTCCGGGCAACAAACGCAGCAAATGCACCGAGAAGGATCGATGCGAGGGATGCGGGAGTTGCTCAATGGCATGGGCAGGGAGAGGAGTTCGCCGGACAATTGCCACGGCCCGGGAAATGAACAATAACACTAAATTCGCAGGGGGCATTCATAATTATTTATGCCTGACGGGCCGCAGGAATCTGCCGGGAGCATTGCCGCATCCCTGTTCCAGAATGAACTGGAGACCATCACTGCGGCGATCGAATCGTACGGCAAGAAAACTCACGAAAATATCGCCATCATAGCGGATCCTTTTGCAGGTCAGCAATTAGTCATTGAAGAAATCAAGCGGCGGTACCCGGACACGATCTCGTATCTTCCCTTCTTTTCCGTGGTGACAGGCAAAGACTTCATCCCCAACCTCTACACCGCAAAGGACGTGGTCGTCATGGAGCGCTGCCATTTCCTTGCACTGCGTAAAATTGGCGGGTTCGTGATGCTCGACGAATTTCTCGATTTCATCTCGTCATCGGAAAAACTCTTCATAACGACCTGGAACAGCTACTCGTGGTCGTACCTGAATGCCGTGAAACGTATCGAGGGATTTTTCCCCGAGATTATCCGGCTGCCGAAAATTGACGACATGACACTCAAACAGCTTATCCTGTCGCGGTACGAAAACAACGAGATTGAATGTATCGATGATCGCGAGGTCGAAAAGAATAGCGGGTTCGAGGTTATTAAACGCCAGGTCACCCTTCCGTTTACCAGCGCGCCGATAACCATCCCGTGGATAACATTCAACGTCGGGGCGACAAAGGGGGAAGAGGTCAAGGCCGAGGACGCTGTGTTCAGGAGGATCAATACCCTTGCAGACGGCAATTACGGGGTTGCACAGAGAATCTGGGACCGGTATCTCGAATACCCCACGATGAAGATGAGCAACCTCCCGGACAGACCCTGCGCCCTCGATCTCTCCATCAATGAGGAATTCCTCCTCAATATCATTCTCTCCATGGAATCCATCCAGCTCGTGGATCTCGTCGAGATCGCGAGCCCGGAGATCAATATCGACCAGAATCTCCACCGGCTGATCAAGCAGGACCTCGTCGAAGAGGAGAAGGGATATTATCGCATCAAGCCCGAGGCGCTCAACTGTGTATGCAACTACCTCAAGCGAATACGGATGGTGTGGTAAATGGTGAACGAAATACAGGTCGATTGGACGGATTTGCCTATCAAGGATATCGATATCGGCACCTTCCTCTACATCGCCTATCTCCTCATCGCCGCCTACATCGCGGTGCGGGTGCTCAGCTGGGTGCTCATGAAGCTCTCAGAGCGTGCCGGTGTCTATCGTATATCTGTCACGATGGCGATCCCGCTCCTTAAGATCACCATTTATACCATTACCCTGTACCTTTTTGTCACTGCGTTAATCGAGCCCTCATTGTCCCAGCTGGTCGCCTTCGCAGGGCTGTTCGGCGCCGCTCTCGGATTCGGGCTCAAGGATATATTCGCCGATGTCATCGGCGGACTCGTCATTATCTTCGAGCGGCCGTACCAGATCGGGGACAAGATCACCGCCCAGAACCATTACGGGGAGGTAATCGACATCGGCCTTCGATCGACCCGCATCCGTACTCCCGACGACTCCATTGTCACCATCCCCAATTATATCGTCTTTGGAGAGTCCGTCGAGAGCGCAAATGCTGGAAAAACCGAAATGATGGTGGTTATCGACCTCTACATCGATTCCGAGAGCGACGCGGAACTGGCGATGAACATCCTCAAGGACGCCGTGGTCACCTCGAAATTCGCATATATCACTGAAAAGCTGCCCTATACCATTCTGCTGGATGACTTTCCCTTTTACAAAAGGGTGCGGGCGAGGGTCTATGTCAACGAGCTGCGCTACGAGTTTGAATTCATGTCGGAGGTGACCCGCCGGTCCTGGATGGCCTACTCACGTGCAGGCATCCGTCCGCCGCAGGTGCAGCGCGTGCTCCCGGAGAAGGCGGGCCGCGACGAACGGACCGACGGGTCCCTGAACAGATCGAATTCCGGGAATCTGTCGAGTTGAGACCCGCCGGGCCCAAAAATGTATAAATGGGCAAGACGTCAGTGAGATACCAGAGAGGAGTGATCTACCGATGACGGTCGAACATGTGGACGGCGATGACCGCGGCGATGTTCTGCTCTATGCGCTGAGCACATGCCAGTGGTGCAGGAAGACAAAAGAACTCCTGATCGAGCTGGGAGTGGCATTTGATTACATCTACGTCGACCTCCTCGAAGGGAGCGAGCTGGAAACAGTCTTCGAAGAGGTGAAAACGTATAATCCGCGCGTTTCATTTCCCACGCTCGTGATCAACGGCCGCTCCATCGCCGGTTTCCAGGAGGAGGCCATCAGGGAGGCGCTGGGCAATTGAAACCCGAGGACATCCCCGACGAGGAAGTCGACCGGCGGTACCGGCAACTCGATGAAGAGGCCGAAACCGGGGGGTACCATCTCAATCCCGACACGGCATTCACCAGATCGCTTGTCAGGGGACTGATAGTCAACGAGCGGCGCTACGGGTATATGGGATGCCCGTGCCGGCTCAATACAGGGAACAAAGAGAAGGATCTCGACATTATCTGCCCCTGCGACTACCGTGATCCGGACCTTGCCGACTTCGACGCCTGTTATTGCGCCCTCTACGTGACAGAGCCGATCCTCACCGGCCAAAAAGAGCTGCGGCCTCTCCCCGAACGCCGCCCGCCGCCCGAAGAACGCGCGCACCTGCAGCGGCCTGCACCCGCCCGCCTGTCCCTCCCCCTGCCGGTGTTGCGGTGCCGTGTATGCGGCTACCTGTGCGCACGCACCGAACCGCCGGAGATCTGCCCTATCTGCAGGGCAACAAAGGAACGGTTCGAACGCTTCATCGAGTAATGCCGGCACCGGACCCCCACATTCTGCCCCGCCGCCACCCAGCATACCAGTCAGCACCAATGGGAAGGCCTATGTAGTGCGAGGAACTCTGGAACACTGAGGACATGTGCCCGAGGAGACGACCATGATGAAAAAGCCGCATCCGCTACCCTATCTTCTCTTTTTCCTGATTGCCGCAGTTGCGGCATTGATCGCCTGGTCCGGCTACCGTGGAGGAACTATGCCCCTGCTGGGAGCAGGCATCGTGCTCCTGTTCATCGGGTTGCTGGTCGCTTCTGCCACGAAGGTCGCCGACCAGTGGGAGAAGGCAGTGGTGCTCAGGGTGGGCAGGTTCCGCACGCTGGCGGGGCCGGGCTTCTTTACCATCATTCCCATGGTGGATACCATCTCCTACTGGATCGATCTCCGCATCATCACCACCTCGTTTACCGCGGAAAAGACCCTGACCAAGGATACCGTCCCGGTCGATGTGGAAGCGGTGCTTTTCTGGAAGGTCACCGATCCGAAGAAGGCCGCACTGGAGGTCGAAGACTACCGGTCCGCGATCAGCTGGGCAGCCCAGACGGCGCTGCGCGAGGTGATAGGCAAGTCGAACCTTGCCGACATGCTGGAAGGGCGGGAGAAACTCGATGCGGAGCTCCAGAAGATCATTGACCAGCGGACCGAGCAGTGGGGCATCCATATCAGCTCCGTGGAGATCCGCGATATTCTCATCCCCACCGAACTGCAGGATGCCATGTCCATGCAGGCGCAGGCTGAGCGTGAGCGGCAGGCGAGGGTGATTCTGGGCGAGTCGGAAAAGCAGGTGGCCGCACAGTTCGAGGAGGCCGCGCGAACCTACGAGCACAATCCCACCGCACTGCACCTGCGGGCGATGAACATGCTCTACGAATGCCTCCGGGAGAACGCCACGCTGGTGCTGGTGCCCTCGTCGGTGCTCGACACCATGTCACTCGGGGATATTTCCGGGATCACCGCGCTGTCCAAAGGGCTCGCCGACCAGATGAGGACGGCGCGTGAAGAGGCGCCTGCACACAGGTACAGGACCGATCGGAGCGACGACACCGGAGGAGAGAAAAAGCCCCCTGCATGAGGGCCAGATGATGAACTTTTCTCTTCGGCCGGGGCGATGAGAGGGAAGCCGCTGCAGCGATGGTTCCGTCGATGAGGGAGAGGGGCGTGGCCGCAGGGCGATGGCGCTCGTGCCGATACCTTCCCGGGCTGATGAGGAGAGAACAGTGCTGTATCGGTGCATACCTCCGGCAGCAGCTGACGGCGGTGCCCGCATGGGGGAAGGAGATTCACCGATGCGAAGCATTAATCCGATGCACCCCCAACCACCTGCCATGAGAAACCAGGTGAAATGGGGAATTGCCCTCATTGCCGCCGGATGCATACTCTCCATCGCCGGCATCGGCATACCGTTTCTCTTTCTCTATGCCGTCCCCCTCATCCTCATCGGCGCAGCATTGATCATATACCGGGCGCGTGAGGATTCAATCGAAGAGGTATATGCGGTGAACGAGCAATGATCATCACGACCACAGAATCGATAAACGGCGCGAGGATGCAGGTCCTCGGCGTCGTATTCGGCAACACGGTGCGCGCGAAACACCTCGGAAAGGACGTCATGTCCGGGTTGAAAAGCCTGGTCGGCGGGGAACTCCAGGAATATACGGAGATGCTCGCCGACGCCCGCACAGAGGCGACCAACCGTATGATCAACGAAGCACAGAGGCTGGGTGCCGATGCAGTGGTCAATGTGAGGTTCACCACCTCCCAGACAATGGCCACCGCCGCAGAGCTGCTCGCCTATGGAACAGCCGTAAAACTGCTCAAAGAATAACCGGGAAAGGGATGCAGGACTATTCCTCTCCCACAATCGCCTCGATTTCGATAATTTCAATCGGGGTGCCCCACTGCTGGATGGTGACCACATCAGCACGCAGTTTCGCTACGAACCGCACCCGCAGTCCCTGAACCTTATACTCGTCAGCGAGGTTGATCGGGTAGTAGTGGTGGCCGTCGTCGCTGACAATACCGAAGAATCCCCCCTCCAGAGGGACGATACGCACCGTTCCCTTCCCGGAAAACACCGCGTCATCACCGCGCTGCTGACCGCCGAGGCACCCTGACGAGAGGATACACCCGATCAACAGTAACAGCACCATCCTTTGCTTCATGCTCTTCAGCCTGAAGAGAACTTCGAATAACCCCCTCTCATCGAATGTACTTTATGCTGCGGGATCGATCAATATTCAATGAGCACGTTCTTTAATTTTGCAATTAAGGATGAATATCACCGCATTGCTCAACAAGGAAACA
>Ga0209614_1000004_pt1:227500-229117 | contig 229117 bp, 219 predicted proteins | sample BlaSprsedimmetaG_FD_185484 | JGI IMG/M metagenome (GOLD analysis project Ga0209614, IMG submission 185484) | Hot spring sediment bacterial and archeal communities from California, USA to study Microbial Dark Matter (Phase II) - Blank Spring... ... | reverse complement strand
CATAGTGACGATGCAGACCAGGAGGCTGGAGTGATCCGCGGTTTGCAGACCACGCTTGAACAAAGCTTCCGGCAGTTTCTTGCGCAGCGCCAACATCCTTCAACATTCAAGAGTCTCATGCTCTGGGAGTGGAAAGATGATGGAAAGCCTCTCGCAGGAGGTCAGAAAAGAGTGGTTGACCCTGCTCTGGATCATGCACGCATAGCTGTTTTTGTGTTCAGAGAGCGGATTGGTCAGGTCACGTGGCAGGAGCTTGAACGTGCCCGACAACGGAGCAGAAACGACAAGCTGCGCATCCTTGTGTTGTTTCCGGATTTCTGTCCGGAGACGATTGATCTGATGAATGAGGACGCGGTACGTGGGTGGGCGGAGCTGCTTCAGCGAAGGAGAGAGCTGACCGATCAATGGACAACGGAGGAGTCGCTGTCGATTGCTCCTCTGGTTTATGCGGACAGGGATGCACTCAAGACGATTGCCCTGGAAAGGCTGAGAGAGGCAATGAGTGAGGTTCTTCGTGAAGATACACAACCCGTTGCTCCACAGCCAGAACAGCGGAATCAGGAGTACGAGCGGTGGTATCAGGCTGCCCTGAAAGCGGAAATGAGGGTGATGAAACTGCTTGGCATGCCGGATGTGAATTCGGCAATGAGCCTCGACGATCAGACCTTTGTGCCGTTGAGGATCTCGGAGCAATGGAAAACCGAGGACCAGTTCGATCCGGAAAAGAAAAGAACAAAGAAGCAGCCAGTCAAGGACGAGGCCAATCCGGATGAGATCGCGACATGGGCGTTTTCCCGGAGCCGTCTCCTGCTGATTGTCGGTGATCCGGGCTCGGGAAAAACCACCTTGCTCAAGTATTACGCCCTGTGCTGTCTCGACAACCGGCACGACCGGTTGTTCGGGACGTCGTCGGGTCCGGTCAGGGTGTTTTATTTCCCCTTGCGTGAACTGCAGGATGAAGGAGACGGGATATCTGCACTTCCCCGTCACCTTGCCCGATGGGCCCGGGATCACGGGCGCACAATCGGGGAAGAGGTGTTCGATGCCTGGCTGATGGATGAACAGCGACGATCGCTGGTCCTGCTTGACGGACTGGACGAAATCAGTGATCCGCAGAGGCGCAGAGAGGTCTGCCGCTGGGTGACGGCAACCTGGATCGGATTCCCCTCTACCACCTTTGTGGTCACCGCCCGCACGGCCGTCGTGTATGGCGAGGACCGGATAGATCTCAGTTCGACCGATATGTTCCGGGCCGATGTATTGCCATTTTCTGAAGGGCAGCAGGAACAGTTCCTCTACCAGTGGTTTCTGTCTGTCTATCATGCTGAACGTCCTGCTTCAGGCATGAGTGATGAAAAGCGGAAACGTCAGCAGAACAGCCGGGCGGAAAAGGATGCACAGGCGATGTTCCATTATCTTTACCCTTCCGGAAAGCGTGACCGTTTCACTGATCCACCAGAAAAACAGGGTTTGCAGGAGATAGCGGCCATTCCCATGATCCTGCATCTCATGGCCCTCCTTTTCGAGAAAACCGGAGGTCTACCGCCCAACAGGAAGATGCTGTATCGGGAAGCGATGGCTTACCTTCTGCAGGTCAGGGAATCAACGCGTCGGAAT